>Ga0105046_10000101_pt1 | contig 91926 bp, 62 predicted proteins | sample MAT03_FD_78385 | JGI IMG/M metagenome (GOLD analysis project Ga0105046, IMG submission 78385) | Freshwater microbial communities from Lake Fryxell liftoff mats and glacier meltwater in Antarctica - MAT-03 (megahit assembly) | ecosystem: Environmental > Aquatic > Freshwater > Ice > Liftoff... | reverse complement strand
TTTGGATGGAAAAATTCAGTTTCGAGGCGTGTTAAAAAAAAATGATTGTGAGGTTTACTGGGGTAAATGAGCGATTATTTTTTTTGACACAACGACGAAAATGGAGTTTTCGGCCAAACACTAGTTAACACCAACCTGTGTTTAAAACCTTTTTACAAAGCACATTCATTTACCCACAATATTATTTATTTTGTGTGCTTAAACCTGCAAAATGAGTCGTTATTTAGTTTCGTTAATGATAGTGTGCTTATCGTTAAGTGCTTTCTCCCAGTCATCAGGGGGTGACAGTAAGTTCAGATCAGAAAGTCTACCGAAAGTTCTTTTACAAGAACTCAACCGGTTCAGAGCCAGCAAAGGGCTCGACACACTTGAGATGTATGAAATGCTCCAGGCTGCCGCGGAAATTAGTGCGCAGGGCATGTCTGATAATGATTCTGAAAAAACAGACCGGCAAACTTCACTAAAGTATCTGAAGTATGTTGGCGCTACTCAAAAAGGTGAAGAACTTGTAATGAAAGGTGTGATCAGCAAAGGTCGTGAGGATTTTTCAACTGAAGATGTCGCCAAGGTGATTTACAACCGCTGGGAAAATAATCCGAAAGATCTTGCCATTTTACTGAATCCGAAAAATACGCTGGTAGGTATAGTTGGAACAATAGATGAAGACGGAGAAAAAGTTTACGTGAGCGCATTTTTTGGAGGGTATGATATTACGAATACCGGTGTGGCGCATAAGGCTCAGTTAACGGTTCCTTATAACACCAAATCTAAATCTTTAAAGTCAGGCGATCTTAAGATCTGTAAAAATTGTGAGCGCTGGAAAAATTACGATCTTCTTCAAAAAGGACTATATGTTTCAGGAGATAAAATCTATTTAAGATATTCGAACGCCAAAGATTTGCGCCGCTTTTTGAAAAAAGAGAAAGATGGGCTCGCAGTAGATTTAGTTCAAAGGAGTCAGTATACTAGCCCGGACTATAACGTGGTTGATAATAACCTTCGGAATAAGGGAATTATGAGCAAAGTAATTTATAAAGAAGCTTTCTTCAAAAAAAATCTGCTAATAACAAAAGACAAAAAAGCAAATCGCAAAGTAAAAGGCATTGAAGTGCTTATTGGAAAATTTGATCCTAAAATTACAGGTCCGTACGAGCTCAATCTAATAGTTGTGCAAAATGGGGCCGTGTGTAAAACGGTAACAAGAGGATATACCGAAACCGGCGTCAACGAAAGTAATACGCCGATCGGGCTTTTGCCCATTCAAAACAGTCGTGGACTAAAGCCGGTTTTCGAACCGCGTTCTGAAAGTTCTATTCTGAATTTCATTATTCCTTTTGAAAAAAATAAATCTGAATTTAAACAAGAAGATATTGAGCCATTCTTAAAAGCAATGCATGAACCAGATTTTATTATTGATGGCTTGTACATTTATGCTTATGCCTCTATTGAGGGAGATTCCGTTGCCAACTCCAAACTTCAGAGGAAGCGCGCAGAAAGCGTAGTTACTGTATTACAGGGAATGCAGAATAATAAAATCAATCCTACCATACAGACAAAAGACAGCTGGGGATTGTTTTTGCTCGAAAATGAAGATGGAAAGTATGCCGACATAGTAAATCTTGGTAAGAAAAAAGCGATTGACAGAATTAACGGCGATAAAAAATTATTGGATGAATTGGAGCCAATTCTTGCAAGAGAGCGCTTTGCCCAAATCATTATGGATATTACTTATGACGTAAGTGGAAACAAGGAAGAAAAATTTACAACAGTAACATTTAACAGAGCTGTGAAAGCTAACAATACCAAGCTTTCGTATAAGATTATGGAGTTTATTAATAAGCGGGTGATAGAAGGAAAATACCCGGCAACAATTTACGACAGCCTAATCATTACAGAGAATCCAAAGAATGTTGGTCTGCTGAATAACCAGGTGTATTACAGTTATCTGGCCAGCAATGCCATCGATGATGAAGATGAAAAGACCATGGATAAACTTTTAGTGGTTGAGCCTTCAAATCCCGTATTGCAATACAATAAAGTTTTTTGTCAATTAAAACTCGACAGTGGAGCTGGCAATCCTGAGCATCAGGCGCAGGTGCAACAAACTATCAATAACTTATACGGCAAACTCGACAGTAATTATGTAAATGGCTTAAACATCGAATGGCAATTCAAGATTATGGAAACACTTGATACGCTTGCAAATTCAGAATCGCTCATTGAAGCGTGTATAACACGTATTAAAGAGTTTTACAATAGTAAAGATGCTACTTGGCAAAACGCTTTGAAGCTCGCTAGTGTATTTAACCGCGCAAAAGATTATAATTACGCGGCTACTTTGCTTGAACCATACTTAGATCTGCCGAAAGTGAACGAGAATTTGGTGTTCACTTACATCAGCTCTGCCAGCCGGGTTCAGGAAAAATATTATTCCCGCACATTTGCAAAAGCTCTGACCATTGCCAAAGAGAAAAACCAAGAGCGTTACTGCAAATTATTTGGTGAACCCTTTATGACCTTCCAGGTTCTGGAAAATCCGGAAGTAAAGAAGGTTTACCAGACCAACTGCAAGTAAAAGCTTGCATTCTAACTTTGTTGAATGAATTACTTTTGTCCCAGTAATAAGAACTTCAATGCCAATGAAAAAAATATTACCGGGACCTTTTTCTAATTTACTTTTACTTTGAAAGCAATTTCTACATCTGTTTCTCCGGGAGCATAGGTACCATCCTTTGCTCCAGGCTGGTGACGTAATGTGGTAATAAAGGGATATTTTCCTAAAGTTGCCGTTGATGTTTTCATATATGTTTCAAGGCCTGTGTTTCTTACAGGCTTGCTATTAGCAGCTCCATTATCGGTGTCTGTGTAACGAATACGGATATTAGACCCATTCAACTTAACTGTGTAATTAGGATAGGCTGCATTAACGATGGTGTTGCCGTTGTTATTTCCGCTATTGGCCGGATTTCCATTATAGAAAAACATGTGCTCATAACTCTCATCTTCACCTACTTCGTTGGAGGTTGAATCGACAGGATTTTTCGTTTCATCCAGAATTATTACCCGCGTTTTATAAGTTGTATTCGCATTCAGGGTAATAACGGAATCTGCACCTCCATTTAAAAATCCACCAGCTTGGCCTCCGTCACCATCAGGATCTTTAAAACTAAAAGGGGAACCGGTAATTGCTGTATTATTGATAGAATCCCAGATGTAAATTCTTACAGTTGTAACAACTTCCTGAAGATTTGGAGCTGGAATAACAGGTGCAGGTGCAGGTTCCGGATCTTTTTTATCTTTTTTACAAGCGGTAAAGGTTAACGCTAATGCAGCTACTGCGTAAGCAGCGATTTTCAGATTTTTTTTCATTGTTTTATTTGTTGGTTTTTATTTTTTATCATATAATGTTAATGGAATAGTTACACGTAGATTATAAGACACGCCAAGTGCATCGCAGTAATATCTGAACCGGTCGAGGTATTCGCGGTAGCGTGTGTTTAATAAATTTGTGGCGCTGAGGTTTATTAGTACTTTTTGTTTTTTAATGATTAGTTCGGTTCCTACTTCAACTCCCAATAAATAGTAATTTGCAGGAGGTGGCGCAAAATCAACATTGGCAGGTGCTCTCCATTGTCGGGCAACAAATTGATTATTTATTTGCAGGTATGTTTTTTGAACAAGTTTTTTAAACGGAAGGTTCAATTTTAAATTTAGATCTCCCCTGTCGGCTGGCATATAAATAAGATAATCGTTTAGGCTGTAATTCCAAGCTCTAACAATCATACCTTTGGCCAGGAATGAAAAATATTTATTAAGCTGGTATTCTGATTTAAAATCTATTCCACTTATCTTTACATTATCTTGCCTGTAAACAAATACGGGAAAAGCTCCACGAATAGTTAATTCTAATTCGCCTGATGGACTCAAATAAATAAAATTCTTAAACCTGTTATAGTATCCCGTTAACTCTATACTAAGTTTTTTGGATTTATAAATTCCCGTGGCTGTAATATTGTAACAGGTTTCTGATTTAAAATTCGGATTTCCCCGCTCTATCGTTCCGGCTCCCTGATGAATACCATTGCTGTACAGTTCATTTGGTGCCGGAGCGCGCCAGGCCGAACCTCCGTTTAAAAATACGTTAAAGTCTGATCGTGGCTTCAAGATCAAGCCACCGTTATAAGTATAGTTTTTAAAATTTCGCAGATGCTCTTTCCAATCTTTACCTTCATAGAAATAAGATTGCAAATGTTTTTCATCATACCGTAAGCCTAACTCTAATTCAAGGTAACGCATTACATAACGTTCCGTAGCAAAAACACCAGCAGAGTTACTCACGTAATTCGGAATAAAGAACCTACCGGAATAGATATTACCCTGGTGCATGTAACTTGCCCCAAACATACCTCTAAATGATTTGATGTTATCGTGTTCAAGAATAACATCTGCGGTTTGCGATGTAATCCTTAAATCCATATCAGGTGCAATCACTCCTGTTTCTTTTTCAACTGTTGTCAAACGCCTCAGGTCATATTCTTTGCGCAAATTATATTGCCAGGCATATTGAATCTTTACCCGCCATTTCGGTGAAAAATGATAATGGGCAAGTCCTTTAATTAATTCGTGTGACACGTCTTGTTTAGGCCTGCCAATAGAATAAGTGAATGCGGCAAGGCTATCCACAGGTTTGTTTAATCTCAATGCGTTGTTAAGATCGGTGAGATTTCCAATATGTGACCCTTTAAAAATTCCGATAGTTGTATTAAATTGGGAATAATATAACTCTACTCCCCATTTTTTACGGTGGTATCCCAGCCCATAAGAGAAGTTTTTTTCTTCTATACCGGTATTGTTTAAATAATAAGAAGGCGTTTTAACCGTACCTCCTTTTTTCATGCTTCCTTGTACTCTCCAGCTAAAATGTTTAAGCTTGTCGAAATTCCCTTCCAACATGGCGGAAGAGGCGCCGGTTTGCCCATTGCTTAAACCAACCAGGTTTATTTCTCCGGTAACGGCGGCCGTATCTGGCAGTTCATTGGGTTCTACCAAAACAACACCGGCTATGGCGTCACTTCCATAGCGAATAGCACCAACCCCTTTTATAACTAAGAATTTTTTAGCCATAAAGGGATCAATTTCCGGAGCATGTTCATTGCCCCATTGTTGCCCTTCCTGCCTGATTCCATTATTCAGAATCAAAAGTCTGTAGCCCTGCATTCCATGTACCATTGGTTTTGAAATAGTTGCTCCCGTATTTAAAGTTGTAACGCCACTAATGTTTTTTAATACGTCGCCGAGACTTTGACCTTTCGACTTTTGCATATCTTCTTCGGAGAGTTGATCCACCGTTTGTGTTTTTTTTATCTCTACGCGTTTATCCATCACATCTACTTCTTCCAAGTTATTTAAACTGTGCGGTAATTTAATAAGCACGATTCTGGACTTTGTAAGACTGACTTCAAAAATTGTATCGCGGCAGCCAGCGTGCCGAACCAGTAACCGGTAGTCACCTGTACAGAGATTTTCGAAAACAAATTCACCTTTCTCATTAGTTTGGATGATCTTTTCAGCCACCAACAGCTTGACTACCGCGAAACCGAGTGTTTCATGATTGTCTTGGTCTTGTATAACACCTCGCATCACCAAATTGCAATTCTGCGCTTTAGCGACATGACAAATTAATACAAGCGCACAACTTAATATATATGTTCTTAATGGCATCGTTTATCATGACAGAGCATGATCCTGAAAAATTAACATCTGTAATTGCGGAAAGAGTGGATCAGGCCACTTGCGGGGGGCCTCGAAGGAAAATAGTGGACTTAAGAGAGGTGATCGTATTTAATACAGTCGTTACTTTAACCGAATTGCAAGGTCTTGAAAATAATGTTAGCTGATCCTGCATTTCAGGGGGGCTGGCAGAAGATGTAAAAACATAATCGCACATCGCACAATTATGCTCTGATTTGCAAAAATGTCTATCACTCATCCCGCAATGAACATCATTCATGTGTTGGAAATCATGACGCATCTTTTCCCCCATTGGAAAAAGAAGCAGCGATAACATGAGTATGATAATATATGATCTGATCTGTTTCACCTCAAGTGTTCTTAAAAAAATAATTGGCAATCAAAGACGCAGTGACGTCTTTTAATCTAAAAGCAGGCGCAGCCAGCGGAGCATACTTTGAAAATTAATTATTAACGGGAGGTCCCCGCAATAGGGAAACAGCATAAGAAATATTGGAAAGATTCAATACCTTTTCAATATTTTTGACTGATGTTTTAGTTTTAGAAGGAATAAAGCTGCAAATGAATTTGAATAAATTAAAATAAGCAGGCTTGTTGTACTTTTCAATATCACAATCGTCATCTGCCGATTGTGACTTTACTTTTGTTTCAGCGCCAATTGAAATGGCAGAATGATCATGGTTTAAAAGCGCATGAATGTAAATTTTTGGAGTAGCTACCCACAGCGCCATAAGCACTAAAAAAGAAGAGACAGCTATTTTTACAAATTTATTCTTAAGCATTCCAGCTATCAAATAACGATAATTTTAATTACATCGCCAAAATTTTAACACAACTGGCAAAATCCTAACCAAAAATTAAGCTAAACTTTACTTCTTTTTTGAAGGTAGTGCCTGTTGTTGTCTTTGTTTAGCCATCTCTTCCAGTCTTTTCTGAAACCCAGACACTTTGGCTGGCTTTTTCATATTGGCTTCCAATTGTTGTCTGATTTTTTCGTCACTCACAATTTTCTTAATAATCCAGTTTTGAAGGAAAGTGAACATGTTCGCTAAGAAATAGTACCAGCTTAATCCTGCAGCGTAATCATTCATTACAGCTAAAAAAATCACCGGCATAAAATACATCATAAACTTCATGCCTGGCATCTGATTGTTTTGCTGCGGCATCATACTACTGTTCATGTATGTGTACGCAAGTGTACTCACAAACATCAATAAAGCGAATAAGCTAACGTGATCTCCGTATATAGAATTGATAACAGGAATGTGACCGAAAGTCCAGATACTGTCGTAGGTACTTAAGTCATCTGCCCATAAAAATCCATTTTGACGCAATTCAATTGCAGCCGGCATAAAGTTGAACAAAGCGATCAAAATAGGAAACTGCAAAAGCAAAGGTATACAGCCCGACAGAGGATTCACTCCCGCCTTTCGGTAAAGGCCCATTTGCTCCTGTTGCTTTTTCATTGGATCAGGATTCTTCTCATACTTGGCATTTAATGCGTCGGTCTCCGGTTTTAAAACGCGCATCTTTGCCCCACTCATATAAGTTTTATAAGCGATAGGTAGCAAGACAATTTTCACAACAACCGTTAGGATCAAAATAACGATCCCGAGGTTTAAAAAACTTAACCAATTAAATAAAGGAATTACCAACCATTTATTGATGTAGCTGAAAATACTCCAACCCATTGGAATAATATTCTCAAGTTCCCAACCATACTCCGATATCGTGTAATAGTGATTTGGTCCGAAATAGAATTTAAAAGAGAATTTTTCGTTTGCAGTGTGACCATACGGAATTCCTAACTCACTTTTTGCAGACTTAACAATGTCTTGAGAATTCGGACGGGAAGAAGTTTTTATAAAACTCCCTGCTTTATTAAAAGAATTATCAGCAACGATGGTAGCATTAAAAAACTGCTGTTTAAAACACACCCATTTAATATCCTCTTCGCTTATTTCCTTCTCCTCTTCTTTTGTTGGATTTATATAATCAGGACTTCCGGTAGTTTGTTTGAAATAAATGGTTGCAGCTGCTTTTTCCTTTACGATGTATTTTTCCTGGCTTGGATACAACATACTCCAGTTAAGTTGCAGTTGATTTTCAGTCTGAGAAATAATGTCTTGCATTCCCACAAAACGAATCTCTGATTCAACAATGTAATCCTTTGGTTTCAGGGAGTAGGAATATTCAATGTAGCTACCCGGCTTAGAGGTCTCAAGTTTTAAAACGATGCTGGAGGCAGTTTGTTCTACAGATTTAAAATAAAAGCTATCCGTTGAAAACATCCGGGAACGGTCGTAAGCATTTAATTTTAGGGAAAAATTAGTAGAGTCTTTATCAAACAAAACAAGGCTTTCGGTAAGACCGGAACGGTGGTAATTTTTTAACTCCACTTTTTCAATCTGACCTCCTTTGTTAGAGATAGTTGCTTTTACGTTTTCATTTTCGATTGTAAAAACTTCTGATTTCCCTACCGTTGAAATGGCGAAATCTTTATACTGATCGTTAACCAACTCGGTCTTAGCAGAATCAGATAAACTTGCATTTTGTTTAAGTGTGTCTACTTTTGGTTGTGCTAAAGTAGCCATTCTCGCAACCTCAGCTGCTTTTTCTCTTTCAGTAACTAAAGCTATAGAATCTCTAACTTGTTTATTCCTGGCGATCTGTTCTTTGCTAGGTCCGCTAAAATACAACCACACTCCTAAAATTGCTGCAATTAAACCCAGCCCGATTAATGATTTTTTGTCCACTTCTATTAATTTAAAGAGCGCAAATTTAGTATTTATTTAGCGGGGAGAAAAATGGAAATGCAATAAGAACGAGAAATCGATAAAGGAAACGGTAAGCCAGCAAATTCGTAAGGTGAACAACGCATCGCTGGAGGCCAGATTTAAATTAACATTCGCTAAATTTAAAACTTTTCTCCTTCCAGCCGTGCTACTACCGCACTTGCCACGGCATTCCCAATCACGTTGGTGGCGCTGCGCCCCATGTCGAGGAATTGATCAACCGCTAAAAGCAATAAGAGTCCTTCAACCGGGATTTTAAACATTGTTAACATTCCTGCAATCACTACAAGCGAGGCCCTTGGAACGCCTGCCATTCCCTTGCTGGTAATAAGCAGGATCAACATCATCTTTATCTGGTCCGCCATCGTAATCTCAATTCCGTAACTCTGCGCAATAAATACGGTGGCAAAGGTCATATACATGATACTTCCATCCAGATTAAAAGAATAACCCAGTGGCAGGACAAAACTTACAATGCGGTTGCTGATGCCATGTTTTTCAAGTGCTTCAATGGTTTTAGGCATAGCACTTTCGCTGCTCGCAGTGCTAAAGGCAAGCAGGATAGGTTCTTTGATATCGCTCAATAACTTAAAATAATTAATGCGGAATGCCATACACACAATAAACAAAACAACGAATACAAAAAACAAGAGTCCTCCGAAAAAACAAAGGATCAGGTTTAGATAACCACCCAGCACATCGAGTCCTTGTTGTATAACGACTGCCGTAATAGCGCCAAAAACACCAAGCGGCGCAAAGTTCATCACATAATTAGTCACCTTAAACATTACATGACTAAGACTGTCAAAAGCTTTAATAATTGGCTTTCCTGCTTCTCCAACTGCTGCTGTTGCAATACCAAAGAAAAGGGCAAAGACCACAATGGGAAGAATATCGTTGGCCGACATCGCTCGGATAATACTCTCAGGAATCACATGATCAATAAAATTTTTCGACGTTTGAACCGTCGATTTAATTCCCAAATCTATACCCGCATCTGGTTTCTCAAGGTGGAGCGCTTTACCCGGCTCAAAAACATTTACAATCACAAGTCCAAGAGCCAATGCTATTAAAGTAGCGCTTGTAAAATAAACCAGTGTTTTTAGTCCAATCCTGCCAACGCTTTTAAAGTCGCCTACTTTAGCTACCCCAACCACAAGAACTGCAAGAACCAACGGCGCTATGATCATCTTAATAAGATGTAAAAAAATATCGCTTAAGATCGAAAAATTAGAAGCGATTTGTTTTTTATAGTTCACAAATTTTTTCTCTTCAAATTTTTGAAGCGTTGTTTCCACCTGCTTTTTTGTGTTTGGATTAGCGATCTGCTCTACAGTCTCCCGGTTGTATTTAAACTTATTGTAGGTTATGGAAAGATTAATAGCATAGCCTAGGACAAGACCCACTGCCATAGCAATTAAAATAAAAGTAATCAGCTTGTTCTTCGAAAAATAACTCATAATTTATAATACCTCCTGTAAAACTTCCATCTTCATTCCTCTCGATCCCTTGATCAATATTGTATTTCCCGAGACTGCTTTTTTCTGAAGGTAGTCGCGGCACTCTGCGGTAGTTTTAAATTTTTTAAACTCCGTTTCAGGAAGTTTAAAAAACTCTTCTCCTACCAATACTACTTCTGTAAATTTTTTCTCTTTTAAAAGATCGATTAATTTTTGATGCTCTTCCTCACTATAATTTCCAAGCTCAAACATATCTCCCAGTAATACTAATTTATGTTCTGATTTATACCCTGCAAAATTCTCTATGGCTGCCTTCATACTGTTAGGATTAGCATTGTAGGCATCCAGTATCAGTGTGTTCTTCGACGTTTTCAGTAATTGAGAACGGTTCATATTCGGCAGATAGTTTTCAAGTGCGTCTTTAACATCTCCATCTTCCACCTTAAAATAATTTCCAACACAGGCAGCGGCCAGACAGTTTATGAAATTATAACTGCCGATTATTTGCGTATTCACAGCTTCAATTTTATTCCAGTCCTTAGTGCCGTAACGCGTTGTAAATTTAAAGCTCACTGTTTCTCGATGCGTACAATCTTTTCCAATCACATCGTAGAGTTTCTTACTACCGTAACTTATTTTGTCATTCTCAAAAGCCAGTTCATACAAAATCTCGTCATCACCATTTATAAAAGATTTTCCTCCAACAGATTTCAGAAATTTATATAATTCGCTCTTTCCTTTTTTAACGCCTTCAATTCCTCCGAAGCCATCCAGGTGTGCTTTCCCAATATTGGTAATCAATCCAAAATCCGGTTCCGTAATACGGCAAAGCTCTTCTATTTCTCCTTGGTGGTTTGCTCCCATTTCAATGATTGCAAATTCGTGTTCTTTTTTCAAACGAAGCAGAGTTAGGGGCACGCCAATGTGGTTGTTCAAATTTCCAATAGTTGCAAGCGTGTTATATTTTTTGGAAAGGACCGCGTGAATTAATTCTTTATTTGTTGTTTTGCCATTACTGCCTGTAATGGCAAGGACCGGTATTTTAAACTGCTTACGATGAAAACCAGCCAGTTCTTGTAATGTAGAAAGAACGTTCGTCACAAGAAATATTTTAGGGCTTGTGGCATACTTCTCTTCGTCCACAACCGCCAGGCTGCACCCTGCCTCAATTGCTTTCTGAGCAAATTCATTTGCGTTAAAATTTTCGCCTTTTAAAGCAAAAAACAAAGAGCCGCTTTCTAATTTACGCGTATCTGTCGTGATCTTTTGATCTGAATCAAGATAGATCTGATAAAGCTCCTCTACGTAGTTTTTAAACATGGCGCAAAATAAAAAAACCCTTAGGTGAAACCTAAGGGTTTTTGAATATTTATTAACAGACGATTATTTACCTCCTAAGCCAACAGGGCTACCCACACGGGTCATAGAGCAACGGAAACCCAGCCACTCTGAAGCCTGACGCTGATCTAAATACCTTCTTACACCAGGTACCAGGTAGTAAGCACGGTCTTTCCAGCTACCACCTTTGTAAACTCTTGATTTATCGTTGATCAAAGATGTTTTAGCATACTCATACATTAGTTTTGCGGATTTGTCAGCATAAGCCTCTTCTCCTTCACTGAAGTAAATACTTGAGTTTACATCACCATCCATATAGTTGATATAATCAGCTGTTTTATAATTTCTACGTTCATCTAAATTATCTGTAGAAACAGTACTTGAAACTTCTCTCCATTTAACACGACCTGGAATGTCAGATTTACCTTCAGGAGTAGCATTATTATTTCCCTGACCATCTACAGTCAAAATAGCTAAAACACTGTCAACCACTTCCACCGCATCAACACTCGTTCCGTGAGCAGTTGGATTGTTTACCTTATGTTTGAATTTTTGATACATCGGTCCGTCAGCGTTTGTCATGATTTCCTGACCTAAACCGGCAGATCCGGTTGAACTATCACGCACTTGTGTATTAAATACGTTACCACGGAAAGGACGGAATTCATCGGCATCCTGAAGCGTGTTAGGGCGATAAACATCCATTACCCACTCTGATACGTTGCCTGACATGTTGTACAATCCGTAGTCATTTGGCCAGTAGCTGTAAACCGGAGCTGTAACATCGGCGTTGTCATTTAAGAAACCAGCAGTTCCCATATAATCACCTGCGCCACGCACAAAGTTAGCATTAATCTGCCCTAAGTATTTATCTGTTGCATTACGCACACCATGACCATTCCAGGGATAGATACGACGGTCTGTGATACGTTCTCCAATTGTATTTCCAATTAACCCATAAGCGGCATATTCCCACTCAGCTTCAGTTGGAAGCCTGTATTTCGGCAAAAAGATACCGTCTTCCATTTTAACTTCACGTTCAGGATTTTGACCATCAAACGAAGGTAATTTCGTTTTTAACTGCCCTTGCCATTTTCCTGACAAATAAGCTTCTGTACTGAAATAATCTTGTTCGGTTGGAGATTGTGTATGCTCTAATAACCCTTCACGGACAAGAATAAACTCGTTTACCCTGTCAGTACGCCATGCACAAAATTCACTTGCCTGAAGCCAGTTTACCCCAACCACCGGGTAATCGCGGTATGCCGGGTGACGCAGGTAATACTCCACGAAAGGCTCGTTAAAGGCTAATTTTGAACGCCAAACCAGAGTATCTGGTAAAGCTTTGTAGTAAATATCCGGGTAAACAGGTCCAAATACCTTGGCAGTCCAGTATAAATATTCAAGGTAAGACAGATTGCTCACCTCAGTTTCATCCATGTAAAATGAAGAAATGGTTACCCTGCGCGGAACGTTATTCCACTCATAAGTAACGTCATTCTCTGTGCGCCCCATAGTAAAGGAACCACCTTCGATAAGTACAAGGCCCGGACCAGTTTCCTGTTCTTCATAAGGCGGCTTTTCAAAACCACCATTTTCGGGATCATTATATGCCCACCCGGTTACCGGAGAACGTTCCTGGGAGCATGAAACCACGATTGCTGCCATTAAAAAGGCTAGCGTTCTACGGTTTTTTATCCATTTTATATTCATATTAAGCACACTGATTAAACGCTATAACGTTATATTTACTAAAAGGTTTCAAATATAGTTAAAAAGAAGGACAACTAATAGTCCTGTATTTTTTCCGCTTTGTTTTACACTCAAACTTGATCTGAACGGAAATTTCGTGCGCTCCGGCAGTGTTACCTGCTAATTTTGAAACAGTTACGTCGTAACTATACCCGGCCTGGAAATTATCATTCTTAATACCGATCAGAGCGATTACCGCATCGGCATTTCTGTACCATAAACCTGCTACGAAAGGTCCTTTTACATAATAAAGTCCTAAATTGAGTTGATTAAATTTTTGTTGAGACTGGAACAGGATATTTGGAGATAAATAACTTTCATTTCCTTTTTCCAATGTAATGATGGCACCTGCGTGCGCTGTGAATTTAGCTGGCAACTTGGATGTTCCTAAAAGCCCTTCATCTGGCTGATTGATATGGTGAGCAGCAAATCCAAAGAAATAATTTTTGCTATATCCTAAAACTCCGGCTGAAAAATCGGCGTTACTTTTGTTTTGTGAAGGCAACGGTTCGTTTGTGTTCCATACAAACCCTCTTCTCGCATCGATCATATCACCAAAATGCAAATTTTCACGGTCAAGTGATTTTTGCATATAAGTAGCCTGAAGTCCAAATTTTAAAGAAAATTCTCTGTTAATAACGGCTTGATAAGAGTAAATAAGGCTGGCATTAGTGGTCTTTAAAGTTCCATGGGCTTGATCATCTGTAGTAACAAGAATTCCTAATCCCCCTGCTAAAGCATCCAGATGAAGGTCACCGGATACGGAATAAGTAACATAATTTCCACTTAAATTTGGCCATTGATTCCGGTAATTCATGCAAATTCGCGGGCATCGGGCAGTACCAGCAAACGCTGGGTTTAAGTAAAGTGGATTAGCGTAAAATTGTGTGAACTGAGGATCTTGAGCCTTCAGGTCAAATAAAAACACAGTAAACACTAATATCGAGAACAGAACGCGTGAATTCATATGAACATATTAACCAACCTATTTCACAAATATAGAAATACATTTTGAAAAACAAAAAAAATTACAAAACAATATTTCGTATACTAAATACGTTATTTTGCTGTACTTTGTAATGTATAATGTTCAGATTTATGAATTTCTCCAAAATAAGCACTTTTGCCCTCCTTTTTTTCCAACTCTCCATTTCTGCGCAAACAGATGTAAGGCAAGCGTCTCGCATTACGCAGTCGGACCTTTCAGACACCGCAGTTTTTCATTTAGAGATGAGCGAGGCAGGATATGATGCCAGAAAAGACAAACTACCTTACTATACAGTTTCTAAAACAACGGGCTACGATCAAAATGCTACTCCTTCATTAGTCGTTCAAAAAACCAAACTCGTCGAAGAACGACACGCTAATGTTATAAAAAAATATTTTTCAAAATACGTTAACAGTCAATTCAATTTTGAAAAAACAGGGAGTCTGAGCAAAAATCAAAACCTCAATCACTATAAATTATTTCCTTTTCGTTTGAATGCAACTGGTCAGATTGAAGAATTGATTGCTTATGAAGTTACCTGGCAAACTTCAACAGCGAACAATTCCGCTGCTAGAAGTGCTGCGTCTTTTACAAACTCATCTGTTTTGTCTAATGGTACCTGGTACAAAGTAGCCGTTACTCAAACCGGCATCCACAGGCTTACAAAAATTTTTTTCAATAGCATTGGAATTAATACAAGTGCACTTGATCCTGCAAAGATCAGGATTTATGGCAATGGTGGAAAAATGCTGCCAGAGCGTAATAAAGATTTTAGATATGATGACCTCGAAGAAAATGCCATTAAGGTAGTTCTGGCGCAGGACGGTTCTTTTGACTATGCATTGTTTTATGCCACTGGCACTACGCAGTGGATAAATACAAAATCAAATTCCGGCTTAAAATTCCGCGCAATAAAAAGTTTATACAGCGATACAAGTTTTTATTTCATAAACGTCGACAAGGGTCTTGGTAAGAGGATCCAGCCAAAAAATTCTCTTTCACAAGCCGCTGACTTCACAACCTCTTCTTATGATTATTTTAATTTTCATGAAGAAAATGTGATCAATTTCGGGAAAAGTGGCAGGAATTTTTACGGCGAGTATTTTGACCTTAAGAATTCCTATAGTTTCAGCTGGAATGATGGCGACTTTTTAAGCGATACAATCATTGCGGAAGTATCACTGGCGGCACTGTACAAAGAAAGTACAATTTTTTCGGCGAACGGTAACGGCTTAAATTTTAATTTATCTACACAGCCTAGTCAAATTGGCACGTACTCTGACTTTGCAAAAGCAGCTGTGAAAAGCGATAAAGCAAAAAATACCAATAGCTCCGCCATTACCATTTCGGTAACCAAGTCTACAGCCAAAAGTCTGGGTTGGCTCGACAAAGTTACCGTTAACGCGCGACGTTCGTTAAATCTTAACGCCAGGCAATTTTCTTTCCGTGATAATACTGCAACTGGTCCTGGTAAAACTTGTAATTTCTCAATCCTGAATCAGGGAAATGCGGTTTTTAATTTATGGAATGTAACTGACCCTTTAAACCCGAGTGAATTAGCTTTTAATACAAACGGTAGCAGTGTAAATTTCACATGCAATGTGGATTCCCTTAATGAATTCTGTATTGCTCCGGGCACTGATTTTTACACACCTGTTTTTGTCTCAAAAATTGCGAATCAAAATATTCATGCGATCAGCGGAGTAAACTACATCATCGTTACGCATCCCTTATTTGTAAAAGAGGCCGAGCGTCTGGGTGCTTTCCACAACCAAAAGGAAGGTTTAAGCTACAAGGTTGTAACGACTGAAGAAATCTATAATGAGTTTGGAAGTGGGAAACAGGACATTGCAGCTATCCGGGATTTTATCCGTATGCTTTATAACCGAACTGTTACTTTGCCAGAGGATCAGCAATTAAAATATGTGCTCCTGATGGGTGATGGTTCTTACAATAATAAAAACAGGAACACTGTAAACAATAGTAACTTTATTCCCACGTATCAATCTAACCAGTCGTTAAATCCCATAGAGAGTATTGTTACAGACGATTTTTATGGCCTAATGGATCCAGAAGAAGGTTATTTTGCGGAAGATGATGGTAATGCTTCTATGGATCTTGGTATCGGTAGATTTCCGTGCCGTACGGTTACGGAAGTAAAAGCCATTCTGGCCAAAATTGAAAACTATTACCGGAAAGATCCAAATTACGTAGCAAACAATTCTGTTCCTGAAACAAGCGCTTCACCGAATGAAAGTCCGCTGGGTGATTGGCGCAACTGGTTGCTTTTTTTAGGCGATGATGAAGATCGGGCAACACACATGATGCAATCCAATCGTTTAACTCTTGTTGTTAAAAGCATAGGTCCTAACTACAACATTGATGAGATCAACCTGGATGCTTACCAGAGATTCAGTACCGCGGGAGGTAATAGGTATCCTGATGCAGCGGAAGATTTTCTGAAACGTATAAAAAAGGGCACCCTTATTTTCAATTATACCGGGCATGGCGGAGAAGTTGGGTTAACGGCGGAAAGAATGATTGATCTGGACATCATTAATGCTCTTGATAATTTTAATAAGCTGCCGTTGTTTATCACAGCCACGTGTGAATTCAGCCGTTACGACGATCCAAGCAGAACTTCAGCGGGAGAAGTTTGTTTATTGAATCCAAAAGGTGGTGCCATTGCTTTGTACACTACCTGCCGTGTTGCCTTTTCCGACAAAAATGAAACTATTAATACCGAAGTGCTTAAACGGCTTTTTACCAAGCTGCCGAATGGCAAATGGCCTGCACTCGGAGATGCCATTGCACTAACAAAAGCGGCGGTAAAAGGAAGATTTTATTTTGCGAATTTTCATTTATTAGGAGATCCTGCGCTAACCCTCGCCTATCCGGATGACCAAGTGATTACTTCTCACGTGAATAACGTTGCTGTTTCTCCTTTAGGAACTGATACTCTAGGATCTCTTTCAAAAATTACTATTAAAGGTTATGTAGCGGACAATACCGGCAATAAACTCAGCAATTTTAACGGACTTGTTTACCCTACTGTATTTGATAAAGAACAATTGATCACCTGTCTTTTGAATACACCCGAATCAGGTGTGACGTACAATGATTCCATATTACCTTTTGTTTTTAAGCTTCAAAAGAACATTTTGTATCGTGGGAAATCTCTGGTAACAAATGGTGACTTTTCTTTTACTTTTATTGTACCGAAAGATATCAGTTTTGCACCGGGTCCCGGGAAAATCAGTTATTATGCGACCGACGGTAATGCTGATGCCGCGGGCTATTACAAGCAATTGATCGTGGGAGGATCTGCAGCGAACGCGGTACTTACCGATAATGAAGGCCCGCAGGTAAATCTATTTTTAAACGATAAAAATTTTGTTGACGGGGGGCTGACAAATGAAAAACCAATTCTTTTTGCGGATTTAGCTGACTCAAGCGGCATTAACACGCTTGGCACTGGCATCGGGCATGATATTTCTGTAATACTAGATGCAAACAGCAGCAAGCCCGTTGTATTAAACGATTATTATGAGGCAAATTTGAACAGTTACCAGAGTGGCCGCGTCCGCTATCCCTACAGTGAATTGGCGGAAGGTCCGCATACACTCACCTTTAAAGTATGGGACATACAGAATAATTCTACGACGGTGAACTCTGATTTTATTGTGGCAAAAAGTGCGGAGCTGGCATTACAGCATGTCTTAAATTACCCTAATCCGTTTACAACACGCACCAAATTTATGTTCCAGCATAACCAGGCCTGTAATCCCTTAAAAGTAACCGTGCAAATTTATACAGTAACAGGGAAAATAGTTAAAACAATACAAAAATCAACGGGCTGTGAAGGTTCAGCCCCCGAAGGCATTGAGTGGGATGGCAGAGACGATTATGGAGACAAGCTAGGCAGGGGCGTTTATATTTATAAATTAGCTATCTTAGACGTTGATAATAAAAAAGCAGAAAAAATTGAAAAATTGGTTATACTAAATTAGTATTTTAGTAACCTTAAAATTGCGTACCTTTTTACAGTAAATATATTAATGAAAAAACACTTTTTAATAGTCTTAAGTTTAGTTGGATCGAAAGCCATATTTGGGCAAGTAATAAACAGTCAGCAACTTGGCGGTGGATTAAATCCAATTACAACAGCAGTTCCTTTCTTATTGATAAGCCCCGACAGTAAACAAGGTGCTATGGGTGACGTGGGAGCCGCTACTGACCCTGACGTTAACTCTATTCACTGGAACGGAAGTAAATTAGCCTTTGCGGAGAGAAAATTCGGTGTTGGTTGTACGGTAACTCCGTGGTTGAGGAATTTAGTTCCGGACATTAACATGTATTACTTATCCGGTTACGCAAAAATAAACGATAAGCAAACCGTAGGCGCTTCTCTACGTTATTTCAGTCTGGGAGATATTGAACTTACAGATGCGACGGGTACAAGAACAGGTAATTTTAAACCGAATGAATTTGCCATTGATATTGCATTTTCACAAAAGCTTTCCAAAAATTTCGCCCTTGGCGTTGCCGGACGTTTTATTAACTCCAGCATCAGCAGGGTTTATTTTAATGGCAGCTCAGGTAACGCAGCGAGCACGGGTGCAGTGGATTTAAGTATGTATTACAAAAGCGATAAGTTCAAGGTTGGGGGTAAAAATGCGATAGGTACTGCTGGACTTGCGTTTACTAATATTGGTGCAAAAATAAAATACTCTAACGATCAGAATTTTATACCCATGAACATGCGTCTTGGCGGCGGGCTTAAAGTGGATATTGATGAATTCAATACTTTCGGCATTTATCTTGACTTTAACAAACTACTCGTACCTACACCACCGGTTTATCAAACAACCATAACGGCTGCAGGCAGAGAAGAGATTTTAATTAATCCTGCCACAGGTAAAAAAGAGATCGCCGCAGGAAAAGATCCGAATGTGGATGTGCCAACGGGCATTATTCAGTCGTTCGGCGATGCTCCTGGTGGGTTTAACGAAGAATTAAAGGAAATAAATAAGAGCGTAGGAGTAGAATATTGTTATAACAAAATATTTGCTGTAAGAGCTGGTTATTTTCATGAAGCGAAAACAAAAGGTGCCCGTCAGTTCTTTACTGTTGGAGCCGGTTTTAACTTTAAGGTGATTGGGGTTGATTTTTCTTATCTTATTCCAACACTCATCAACAACCCACTGCAAAGAACCTGGCGTGTCACTCTGAGCTTTAATTTCGACGGATCTAACGGCACTGACACAAAAGTAGAACCTTAATCTCTTCACAAACGTTTGTGCATAATTGAATCACTCGGCGTCTCTTTAAAGAGCTGTAAAAAGGATATTTGTATATGTCCAAAATAGCCGCTGTATTTGTGATTTCTCTTCTTGCTTTCTTTTCCTGTAAAGATACTGCTAAACAAGGCGACGAGCGAACCATTTTCAATTACAATGAAATGAATGGCGTTACTTCCCTGGACCCCGCAGCAGCTAGTAATTTTGAAAATATATCCCCTGTAAACCAACTCTTTAATGGTCTGGTGCAAATGGACGACAGTCTTAACGTTGTGCCTTGCATTGCCAAAGCATTCAGTATGAGTGAGGACGGACTTTGTTATACCTTTAGCTTACGCAACGATGTTTACTTCCACGATAACATTTGTTTCGAAAATGGCAAAGGACGGAAGGTAGGCGCTAAAGATTTTGTATTCAGTTTTAATCGTCTTTTCGATAGTAAAGTGAGTAGTGCCACTACCCTACTTGATAAGATTGATCGTAGCGAAAAAACAAACTATAAAGGATTTATAGTCGTTAATGACACGCTATTAAAAATATATCTTTCTGAGCCTTTTAGTCCGTTCTTAAATATTCTAACAATGAAATATTTTAGTGTATTGCCCTACGAAGCTATAGACCATTACAAGTTCGATTTTAGAAGAAATCCGGTGGGTACCGGGCCTTTCGCTTTTAAGGTTTGGGAAGAAGGCACCAAATTAATTTTAGTAAAAAATCAGAATTATTTTGAAAAGGATATAAATAATGTCCGCCTGCCCTACCTCGATGCTGTGACTGTTTCATTTATTAAGGACCGAGAGACTGCCTTTATGGAACTACTAAACGATAAATTTGACATGTTAAGTGGAGCAGATGCTTTTAATACAAATGAGGTATTGGATAAGCAGGGCAATCTGAGAGATTTCTATCAAAAAAAATTCTATCTACAGAAAAAAACTTTTTTAAAAACAGATTATATTGGGATTCTTATTGACAACGACTTAGCACTTGTGAAAAATTCTCCGCTAAAATTAAGAGCCATCCGGCAGGCAATCAGTTATGGTTTTGACCGTGACAAGCTAACGAAGTACCTGAGAAATAATCTCGGCAGGGCCGCACACTCAGGTTTTATTCCTGAAGGAATGAAAAGTTATGATCGGCAAAAAGTAGTGGGTTATACATACAGTCCGCAAAAAGTGAGCGCACTTTTAAAAGAAGCCGGATTCCCTAATGGAAAAGGCATGCCGGAACTAACACTGCATGTGACCAATGATTACAAAGAACAAATAGAATTTATTCAATCACAGCTGGCCGAAAATCACATAAAAATAAATATCAGTATAGAAAAAGCTTCCGTACTTCGTCAGGCCGTTAGCAGCTGTGAATATAACATGTTCAAAAAATCATGGGTGGCAGATTATGCAGACGAAGAAAATTTCATGAGTCTGTTTTACAGTAAAAATTTTTCACCGCAGGGTGTGAATTTTTTTCATTTCAAGAACGAAACTTTTGACAAGGCTTACGAAAGGGCTCAAAGAGTAAGCAACCAATTCGAGAAGATCAGGTTGTACCAACAGATGGATAGCATTGTAATAAGTGAGGCTCCGGTAATCCCGCTGTTTTATGATGAGGTGGTTCGGCTAGTAAATCACAACATTAAAGGACTGCATACAAATCCAATGAATTTACTGAATCTGAAATACGCGACTAAAGAAACAAGATCAAACTAACCAAGTATTTTTGGAGAACTAGTTTCCGATTTTTTTTAATTTCTGCAAAAACATGTCCTTGCTTCTTCTTGCTATTTCTACAGAAGAGCCGTTTGAAAGTTCGGCAATGTATCCGTTACTATGCGTAAATTTTGTGACCATTGTTAGATTGATGATGTGGGAGTTATGGCATCGGAAAAACACTGCGGGATCGAGCAGGCTTTCATATTCCTTCATGCTTTTTGAAACCATGTGCTTTACATTGTTCTCCATAAAAAAAGTGGTATAACTTCCAGAAGCTTCAAGACGGATGATCTGTTCCTGCTTAACAAAAATAATTCCGTCTTTCACTGATAGTTCTATAATATTTGAACCCGCACGGAAGTCTGCCGATTTTTTCTCCCTTAAAATTTTTCCGGCGGCTCTTTCAATACAGTTGCGAAGTTCCTCAATGTCTACAGGCTTTAGCAAATAATCGAATGCACCTTTTCTGAGAGCACTTATTGCATAGTCTTTATGAGCGGTAGTAAAAATAACAGTTGCTGAAGCTTCCTTAATATTTGCCAGCACGTCGAAGCCGTTATATCCAGGCATTTGAACGTCAAGGAAAACAAGATCAGGCTTTTCACTCATAATTATCTTCACCGCTTCCAGTGCATTAGATGCTGTTCCAATGATCTTCACCCCCTGACAATGTTCGGTCAATAGTATATTCAGATTTTTTAAAGATTTTTCCTCATCGTCCACCAAAACAGCAGTCATCATAAGCTAAACTATAATTTAATATTAATAAATACCGTTGTTCCCAACGCCTCTTCCTTATTATCTCTTTTGTCCATCACATAGAAGGAGATTGAAATTCCAAACACCTTTTCAAGAACACTTAATCTGTCCTGAGTAATGTCCATGCCAAAGGATCTTCTCTTTAACTCCTTATTACTGAATTTTTGAGCTGCCTCACGCCCGATTCCGTTGTCATCTATTTCTATTACAATACTGTTGTCTTTTTTCACAACGTTGATCTGCAATTTTTTATTGCCCTGTTTAAGAAGTAATCCATGCCAAATTGCATTTTCAACAAAAGGCTGAACGAGCAATGGCGGGAGCCGAATGTCTGCAGCGAAAACATCCTCCGCGACAGCAATCGAATAACTAAAAGCATTATTAAACCGAAGCGATTCGATGTCGAGGTACAGCTTTACGGTTCCCAATTCATCTTTCAGACTGATCAATTCCTGTTTGCTGAGGTCGAGAATATTCCGCATCAACTGGGAAAATTTAACCAGATATTTATTTGCCAGCTCCTTTTCGTTTGTGAGCACGTAATGTTGAATGGAATTTATTGCGTTAAAAATAAAATGAGGATTCATCTGGCTTCGCAGGGCCTTCATTTCCAACTGCGCAAATTTTTGTTGAAGTTCATTTTTTTCCTGTTCCTTACGCCTGAAATATCTTATCCGCCAGCGAATGATTAGGATAATAAGAAAAATGGTACCGATAAGCGTAACGAGGACGTGCCAAAGCTGTTCGAACAATGCAAGGAGACTAACCTTTCCACTGTAACCGGGTTCTCCCACAAACTTCGGGTTAGGTTCATTATAGAGGTCTGACACTTCTTCATGGCTTAATCTGCGGTTATAGAATTTTATATCGTCAAGACAGCCGTTGAAGTATGCATAGTTTCTATATTTAAAAGTATCAGGCATTTGGTTGCCGGCGTATCCCAGAACAACCGAATCTGTTACCTGATAATTGGAAATAAACCCTTTATAATTTTTTTGTTCCAATTTCCCATCCACATACAAGCAGGTAGTATCATCATCGAACATATAAACAACATGATACCATTTTTCAAGTTGGGGCTTAACATTTGATATGTTTGCTACTTGCTGTAACATGGGTGAGGACACAGACCCCCCGAACTTTAGATTTCTACCATTTATCCCCATTGCATATGCCTCATAGTATTCAACGGCATGCCTGGTTCTTGTAAAAAGATATGGAATTCCAGGATAATGAAAATTATTGCTTTTAAAATTATTTAGCTTAACCCAACACGAAATGCTCATAGAAGCCTGTCTCAGATCTGTATTTGTGCCTAGCGTAATGTAGTCGTTTACACCATCAAAACAATAAGCAGCATTGGCATTTCCGAACCTGTCATAAGAAAGACTTGCACCTCTTACAATTCCATTGATTTGGCTTGCAATATCGATCGCATTACCAGAAAAATAATAAGAAGCAACCAACCCTTTTTCCACCTGTGCTAAGGAGAAAAAAGCAGTTAACATACTAACCAAACAAAGGATAACCTTTTTATATCTCATATTCCATAGATGTTACTAGAATTATCTGGCCTGCAAAAGTCTTCAAATTAATAAAAATTATGTTCCTGAGCATATCTTTCTTTCAAAGTTTTCCTTAATATTAATTTTAGGGCTACAAAGATTAGGTGCCGGGCGTTTTGGAACTGAACATTTTTTTTAAATTTCTGTAATCAGTACCAAAAGAAAAAAAGCGTGAGAAAGATAATTTACTGGTGCCGACGAAACAGGAACAAATTGCAACGGCTATTAGCAAGTAGGCAATGTTAGCATTCAAGGCTGCACCAGCAGTATTATATTTCGCAATAAAGATAGGAGCTAACAACAAAGTAGAAAAAAAACCTGTGCAGTAACAGAGCAGGACGATTTTTTGTCTTCCAATAGCTGTAAAATAATAGCTGATCGGACTGAATAAACTCACCATTAAAATACCAGGCGCGTAAAGCAACATCAACTGCCTAATTCCTGAAAATCCTTCACCCAATACGAAAATAAAAAAAGACTCCGGCAATAAATAAATAATCACAACGCCAAACAAGCTGAATATCAGGCTCGCCTTTGCAAGCACGAGCGCAAGGTCAGCACTCTTTAACGTGTCGCCCTCGTTGGCAATTCTGGCAAGAAGAACAGGAGAAATCGCGTTTACGATGATGAGTAGCGCTTCCATTACAGAAGATGCTGAAGCATACAATCCAATTCCGGCAATATCGGGCAAAAGATAATAACTCCAGCGGTTCACGAAAATAAACATGAGTGTAGCGGCTTGAAAAACTAAGCCACTCGTAAGAATAGATTTAAAACTGAATTGAACTGGAGAGTTTTTTTTAAAAAAGCCTGAGACAACAAAAGTGGATATTACAAAAGCTAGTATGAACGAAAATAAGAGCGGATAAACGAATGCTTCGAACGTATCTTTATGCAAAATAAACGTGTAGACCACTATTCCCAACAAAAGAAGTAGAGGTTGTATAAAGCTTAGAAAATTATAAGTCCGGATGTTTTGCCTTGCAAGAATCAAAACGCAGTTAAATGTATTTAATATCACCAACAATGATACCAGGTAGCCTATCCAAGCATATCCCTGCACTTGCTTCTCTAAAAAACCAATAACCAAGTTGCTTAGGGAGCAGAACACAAAAGTGCTGCAGATACCATACATGAGAACTTTTTTGAAATTAAATTTTGGAATAAAGTGAACAATGCTGTAGCCGGTATACACTTCGTTAATTATTTGGATAACGGTTATGTTTAAAATGAAAACACTTATCTCGCCACGCGAGCTAACACCTAAATAACGGGACGAAATGACCAAGATAAAAAAATTAATAAGAGCAACCGTACCTTTAGTAATTAAGCTATATACAAGACTTTTAAACATAATAAAGGCGGCCAGATTTTAAAACTCTAAGTCATTTACCAGATAAATTCAATTATCTGTTTAAGATCAGGATGCAGACTCTTTGCAACAGAGCAAGTGTGTGCTGCGTGTTCGTACATCTTTTTTTCCTTATCAGAAAAATTATTCTTTGGAGAAGTGGGCTTGACATGGATCTCGCCTATTCTCCTCGGTTCAGGATACATCACTTTAAGGACTTCCGCTTTTGCTCCTGTAGTTGGTGTTATTCCTTCTTTTAAAGAAACGATTCCCATCACCGGCAGCATACAGCTGGCAAGAGCTGTTGTTACAAGATCTGTTGGCGAAAAAGTTTCTCCTTTTCCATGATTATCTTTAGGTCCGTCTGTGTGGATGATCTTCCCAGATTGAACGTGAAGCCCTTCTGTTCTAAGTTCTCCGAGATATTCTACGGTGCTTGTCATACGCGTTAATTTTCTACAAAAATAGGATAATACGCCCTAAATTCTTATTTTTGTTAGAATGTTTCGTAAGTACTTTTTATCGATAACCTTGCTGTTTCTATTAGGCAATTCAGTGTTTGGCCAAATACCGGGCATGAATTCAGGGTACGAAAATGGTACTACACTAAATGTGTTGTACCGCAGCGATGTGAGTGGAAAGCTTTACGCCAATACGCGGGGGTTTGGAGCCTTGTTCCGCCAAAGCAAACACGTTACGGCTAAAACAAGAAGTTATTACGAGATCGATATTCAATCTTTAAAATATCCCAAGGAGGCAAAGAGCCAGGGTGAAGCCGAAAACAGGAGAAGGTATGTATACGGAAAAGTTAATTCCATTTTTCTTCTGCGTGGAGGCATAGGACTGCAAAATGTTCTCTTTGAAAAGGCAGATGTTAAAGCTGTAGAAGTTCGCTATTCTTATTCCATTGGTCCTGTATTTGCTTTTGCAAAACCCTATTATTTTCAGGTTTATAAAACTTCGGGGACAAGCAAGATTGATTTCGTTAAGTTCGATTCAGAAGGATTTACACCTGACAGTAACGGGCGAATAATTGGCCGTGGCGGTTACGCGAGAGGAATGTCGGAGATGAAGGTTTATCCAGGATTGAACGCTAAATTTAATCTGAGCTTTGAATATGCTCCTTTCACGAATATTATAAGGGCAATAGAAACGGGAGTTTCCGTGGATTATTTTCCAAAAGCTTTGCCAATCATGGCTAGAAATCCTGCTGAAAACATTGTTGTAAGCCTTCATGTAGGCTTCGTGTTTGGCAGAAAGAAGTTTTAATATGGAATTCACTGAAGAAATTAAGCGAGCAAAAAAACCCGACTGGTTGCGTGTTAAATTACCAACCGGCGAAGAATATGTAAAGGTGCGTGGTATTGTTAGCCAGCACAAATTGCATACAATCTGTGAAAGCGGCAATTGTCCGAACATGGGCGAATGCTGGGGTGCAGGTACTGCCACATTTATGATTCTTGGAAATATTTGCACACGTAGTTGCGGTTTTTGCGCTGTAGCAACAGGCAAACCTAAACCAGCAGACTGGGATGAACCAAAACGTATCGCAAATTCAGTAAAACTTATGGGCGTTAAGCACTGTGTGATCACAAGTGTAGACAGAGATGATTTAAAAGACGGAGGATCGATCATTTGGGCAGAAACGATTAAAGAAATAAGAGCAATTAGTCCTGAAACAAAATTTGAGTGTCTTATACCCGACTTTGCGGGAAAGTGGGACAATTTGCAGCGCATCATTGATGTGAAACCAGATATTGTTTCTCATAATATTGAAACAGTGAGAAGGCTTACGGCTGAAGTGCGTATACAGGCTAAATATGATAGAAGTCTGGAAGTGTTAAAACGCCTTGATGAGGCGGATGTTAAGACTAAAAGCGGCATTATGCTTGGCCTTGGCGAAACAGACGAGGAAATTTTCGCGGCCCTTGATGATTTAGCATCTGTTCATTGTGATGTTGTAACCATGGGGCAGTACTTACAACCTACGCCAAAACATTTACCTGTGGCACGTTTTGTGCATCCTGACGATTTTAAAAAATACAAAGAGTATGCTTTGAATAAAGGATTTCGTTTTGTAGAAAGTGGTCCTTTAGTGCGCTCTTCCTACCATGCGGAGAAGCATATTTTTTAAGACTAGAAAATTAATGTTTGATTTTTTTCGTGGTAGACTTTTTTTCTAAAACTAAATAACCCCTACGTCATCTACTTTTACCCAGCCTTCGTTTCCGTTATCCAGCTTTATCAAAAGCCAATTGCCATTGTTCTCTACAACACGAATTTTGGTTCCCTCGTGCAGGTTGAACTTCACTTTTGCCATGGCCGTTGGCTCGTTCATAATTCTGACCTCCTTAATGAGAACAATAGCAAACTTATTTTCATAGCGCGCTTTTAACGCAGAATAACCCAGAAAATAAGTGATGAAAAGCATGACAAATAAAACGCAACTTAATAAAAATGCGATTCTTTTTACGATTAGCATGCCTGAACTAACGAACACGAAGAAAAGTATAGCGGCAAGAGTGACACATAAAATGGTAATCCAAGCCCAGGAACGAGTTGTGAAGGACGAAAGTAAATTTGTTTTTACCGCGGTAATAAAAAAATTTTCTTTGGAATCAATTTTATCAGTAGTCTTACCTGAAGAGATGGCCAGATTAATTCTAACATCTTCATCATTTGGTTCTATTTTTCTTGCGAGCTCATAATAGTAAATCGCTTTCCCAAGATCATTGTTCCTGTAATAAGAATTTCCAAGATTAAAATACAACTGATAAGACTTGTAGCCGTCGCTGATCAACTTTTCGTAACTGGTTATGGCTTCTTTGTATTTTTTAGAATCGTAAGCTTTCTCTGCTTTCTCTAAAAAATGATTACTGTATGCTGACGCCGCAAACAAAAAAAAGCAAATCGTTATGTAAACTACATTTTTCATCAGGCCTTTTTAGTTAATTGTTGCTCCAGATCTGTAACCAGGTCTACTGTGTCCTTATACACTTGTTGCAAATCGCCACTCACAGCTCCAGGCGCGTATTTGGCATACTCACTTGTATCTAGCGTAGCCATTAATTTCGATTTTGTGTTGTCGCTAATCTGTTTCTGAAGTAGTATCAAATTTATTTTTTCGCGGGAAAGGTCTGCCACAGGGATGTTTAATTTATGACTCATGTAATTATTGAGTGCATTTAATATCTCGGTATAGAACTCATCTTTTTTATTTTCGTTCATCAACTTCTCTGCACTCATCAATTGTTTTTTTGCAAGCTTTGCTGCTTTACGTTCTTTAACCAGTGTGATATTGCTATTATTTTTGATGTGATTTCTTCGGAAGAACAGAACTGCAAAAAGCGCAATAAGTGGAGAAACAATTAATGCTATGTGCGTAAAAGAATTAAAAAATTCAGTCTCCGATTTCAGTAAAAGAAAATCACCTTTCTTAATATAACGAATATCGTTTTCGGTTTCTTTCACCTGGCTTTGTTGTGAATAGACCTGGGCACCAGGACTGTTTGGATCAGGAGGTAAAACCTTAATTTTAATTTCACTTGCAGAAGCTGTGACGTATTTTTTTGTCTCGAGGTTAAAATAACTGAAATCGAGGCCTGTAAGCAGGTACTCTCCTTCATTCCTGGGAATTACGAGGTAATCAAATGTTTTGGAATTAGAGCTCTCTGACACTTTCGGCTCATAAGTCTCAAATCCATCCGGAAGATGAATCGTTGGAGCCCCCAGTAATTTTAAATTTCCTTTTCCACTAACGGTCATCTTTAAACTAAAAGCCTCGTTTGCTTTTAACTCATTACGCGTTGTCTGAATTTTATATTGAAAATTACCCACGGCTCCGTTAAAATTCTCGGGCTTTCCTTCTTCAGGAAGTGGCAGTACTTCTACAGTTACTGGCCTGCTGTTTGCTGTTACGTTAATATCTTCATAAGCGCTTGCTCCAAAAAATTGTTCAAAAACATTTCTGGGTTTAGAGTTACTTTGTCTCCTTACCACTAATCCCTGCTCAATAGGATTGAGAATTATTTTGCCGGATTTGTTGGCTATTGCTTCTGTTCTGTATAACTCGTAGGTATTGTAGTTTACACCATCCACATTTTCCACGGCTACAATTCCTTTGCTGGTGGATTCCTGCGCTTGTGAATAAAATCCATCGTAAGCAGGTTGCGAAAATTTTTGCAGCCCTACAATCTGAAGACGGCAATAAACTTTTTGTGTAATTGTAACCTGTTCACCAATATAACACTTGCTTTTATTAACACCTGTTTTTATAAATAAATCGTTTCCTCCTAGTTTGTTCGGGTCACGAGCACTAGCAGCTCCCGCACCTTTTAAAGCTTCGATTGATATTGGTGGACTTTCAAGTTTTTGTCCGTTAGAAATAATACTCGCCGGGCCGATGGTAAGTTTGCCCTCTTTTTTAGCAACTAGGCCATAAGAAAGTATGACCTGCTGACTTACCACACCATTCACATTTTGTGTGCTGTTGCTCTGGTAAGGTCCTGCCACCACGTCAAAATCTTTAAAAGCAGGCGGAATATAATTGCTTGCATTAACCATAATAACAATCTGGAAATCAAAAGCGGTGCCCACCTGGACCTTCTTAGAACTTACCTGACCATAAAAATTCTGGGCTTTATTATTTTGACATAATAAAACGGAAGAAAATAAAAATACTATCCAAAATTTAATTCCCTTCATTTCCTATGCAAGTTACTCCATTATTTAAGGGAGTAGAATTTTATTAATTTATTTTAACGTTGAATACTTATAAGGTTCTTACCAATCCTTTTCTACCTTACTGTTTGAAGCATCTTCCTGCTTTTGCTTTCTCTTGTCCTGAAGTTTCTTTTCTGAATCCATCAGTGCTTTTAGAAGTTGCTCAGCCTGTTCTTTGCTCATTTGGTTTTGCTGCTGTTGTTTTTGGCCGTCTTTCTTTTCCTGCTGCTTTTGTTGCGGGTTACTTTGCCCGCCGCCTCCTTTTTGTTGTTTTGGCAGATTTTTTAAAGCGTAAGCAAGATTGTATCTTGTTTCTTCATCTTTAGGATTGAACTTGAGGGATTTTTTATAGGCGTCGACCGCCTGCTGGTATTCCTTCTTTTGAAGGTAACAGTTCCCTATGTTGTGCCAAGCCTGATGTAAAGTGTCTTTATCGGAAACAGAATTTGCAACTACCGCGAAATTTTGTGCGGCCTGGTCGAAAATAAGGCCAGCTAAAGAGTCAGGTTTTATTGTTCCACTCTGCGGTGTTGTTAAAGCGCCACTTTTAACCAAGAGTGCATTTTTATAGAGAGAGTTTCCTAGGTTAAAGTTTGCTTTCCTGTTGTTTGGGTTGAGTTCCAGTGCCCTTGCGTACTTGGCAGAAGATTCAGGCACTCTTCCCGAGTTATATAGATTGTTGCCATCGTAAATATACTGGGCATCCTTTTGCGCCACGCAAAAACCTGTTGTCAGTAACAACAAGCTCACATACCCTTGGTATAGTTTACTTAACTGCATTTCCAAATAAATTAATTTTTCTAAACCATTCGCTTACGCGTTCACTGATCAGAAATTCTATAAAAAATAATATCAACGCAAGGCCCACAAACCACTGAAACTGATCTTCGTAATCTGTGTACATTTTGCTTTCCAATTGCGATTTATCGAGTTCACCAATTTTGTCAAGCACCGAATTTAATCCAATGTCTGCCTGGCTAGCCTGCACAAAAACGCCGTTTGCTTTACTGGCAATGATTTTTAAAAGATCAGCGTTTAACCTCGTTACAACGGTCTGCCCATTTTTATCTTTGCGATAGCCTTTCACCGTTCCGTCTTCTACTAAAGGGATCGGAACACCTTTCTGAGAGCCGATCCCAATCGTGTTGATCATGATGTCTTTCTTAGCAGCTTCTTCGGCTGCTTCAACGGCTGCGGATTCATGATTTTCGCCATCGGTAATTAAAATGATTGCACGATTTTTTCCTTCATCAGTGCTAAAAGATTCAGTTGCTTTTTTAATTGCTTCTGCAATCTTGGTTCCCTGAACGGGCACCATTCCTGGTCCCACTGATTCCAAAAACATTTTTGCTGCGTTGTAATCTGTTGTAATTGGGAGTTGCACGTATGCTTCACCTGCAAAAATAACCAGACCCACGCGATCTCCTTCAAGCAAGTCGATCATTTTTTCGAGGGCGTATTTAGCGCGGCTTAAGCGGTTAGGACTAAGATCCTGGGCCAGCATACTGTTACTTACGTCTAAGCAAACGATAATATCGGCACCTTCCCGTTTTACTTCCGTTAGCTTGCTTCCTGTTTGCAAATTACACATTGCGAGAATGACTGAGCTAAATGCCAGAAGATATAAAACAATTTTAACAACCCTTTTACGTCGGCTGGAATAAGGTATTAGGCGTGCAACTAATTCCGTGTCACCCATGCGTTTTAGCTTTCTGTGGCGGGAAGCGAAATACCAGATTACCAGCAATAGCATTACGGGAATTGCTGCAAACGCATAAAAATAAACGGTATGTTCGAATTTAAACATTTAAGGAATAGATCTGAATACAGTGTAACGAAATATAAATTGAACAAATAATAAAATGGCTGCTAAGAGAACGAAAGGCAAAAAATGTTCTGCTTTATTGCTAAAGCTCTTTTCGCTGATAATCGTTTTCTCCATTTTGTCAATTTCACTATAAATATTTTTTAGACTTTCTTTGTTGGTAGCTCTGAAATATTTTCCGCCGGACATATCTGAGATATCGGTCATTACTTTTTCATCGATCTCCACATCTACATAATCGTATTCGTATTGTCCCTGCGCGTAGATGGCAACCGGCTGCAAGGCCTTTCCTTTAGAGCCCACGCCGATACAATACACTCTTATCCCATAAGTCTTTGCCAATTCGCCGGCAGTGATCGGAGAAATCTCTCCCACATTGTTTACACCGTCACTCACCATAATGATGACTTTACTTTTGGCCTTACTTTCTTTTATACGCGCTACAGCGCCTGCGAGCCCCAAACCAATAGCTGTACCCTGATCGAGCATACCCGCCTTTATTTGCGGAAACATATTTTTAAGAACCTTGTGATCGTTTGTAAGTGGGCACTGTGTAAAAACTTCGCCTCCAAAAATAACCAGGCCTATCCTGTCATTAGGACGCGCATCGATAAAATCAACGATCACTTCCTTAGCTACCTCCATACGGTTCGGCTTAAAATCCTTTGCGAGCATCGAAAGCGAAACGTCGAGACTGATTACTATGTCAATACCCTCAGTTTTGGTATCCTGCCAGGTACTGCGGGATTGTGGCCGCGCCAGAGCAGTAATCAATAAAGCCGCTGACGCTAATTTCAGTACAAGAAGTATGTGCCTCGCCGAAGCTTTTGAGGAAGATTTAATTCCTTTCAATAAAGTAAAAGATGAATAATTAAATTCTCCCTCTTGTTTTTTTAAACGCCAGATGTACCAGATCACCATAAGTGGTAGGGCCAGCATTAACCAGAACCAATGCTTTTCAGCAAATTGTATGTCGTTGAAATAATTTATCACAGTTTGGTTTCGGGATTAACGGGTTCTTCGGGCGGCAATATTACTTCTTCTTCTCTTTTAGTTCCGTTTACAAAATCGAAGGCATTTTGAAGTGTAAAATTATGTTCATCGTCAATGGGGAACATTTTTGCGAATTTCACCAGGTCACTCAGCATTAATAATTGCTGAAGTTTGTCCTTGCTTTCTTTATCAACTACTTGTGATCTAAAAGCGGTCATAATCTCGTCCGTTGTGCTTTCCAGCGCGTTTACATTAAAACGTTCCTCAATATAAGCGCGGACTGCCTCTGATATCGACGAATAATATTCCTTTATTTTTCCTTCTTTCCAGATCTGTTCTTCTTTGATCTTTTCAAGAGCAGCGAGCGCAGTAATATGAGCAGGAATTTTCGGTTTTTCAGGCTCCATTTGAACCCTGTTATTTTTACGTGTATAATATACCGTTACTACGATAATGATAATCACTAAAACAAGAGCTGCAATTCCCCAATAAATATAGTTGACATACCACTTCCAGTTGAATGGTTCGTTAAAAGGAGCTTTGATATCCCTGAGCTTGGTAGCACTGGTATCAGTTGGAACCGTATGCACTTCGAGGAAAAGCGGATTGGTGTAAAGCGGACGAGCAGTATCGTTATTAATGATGAACTTGAATCCGGGAACAGCGAAATAACCGCTATCATAAACACTCACAATAATCTGTTGATGTTGAAATATTTTAAATGAGTTTGTTTTATCGGGGAATGTCGTATCAATTGGACCTACGGAAACCACCTCAATCTTTCCTGTAAGTGTATCGCCTATTTTTGGCCACTGGATACTGATTTGTTCACGTGAATTATAAGTCACGTAAATATCGATCTTTGCCTGCTCACCAATGCGAAGTTTGGAAGTGTCCAGCACTGCGTCAACCCGCGGTTGTTGCTGCGAATAAAGGCTTGTTGCCAGGAGGAACAATAGAAAAGCAAATATTTTTTTGGTAGTCAACTGAATGTGAGAATGTAGTTATCTGTTTTTAAATAAGTTCATTAAGGGCTTCACATAACTTTCGTGAGTGAAAATTTTTGTTGCATCAATTCCGCTTCTGTTGAAGGTGTCTTTGATTTCCTCTTCAAACTTAAGTTGATTTATCGCTAACTGTTTTCTAAAGATCTTATCGCTGGTGTTTACCCAGGTGATCTTTTCGGTTTCATTGTCCTTTAATTTTATCAGTCCAACGTCGGGAAGTTCCATTTCTGCTTTATCTACAATTCTTAAAGCTACGATATCGTGTTTTTTATTGGCAATTTTTAAAGCGTCTTTATAGTTATTATCCGTAAGAAAATCGCTGAGCACAAAAACAATACTTCTTTTCTTAATGATATTAGACAAATATTTTAGAGCTAATTCAATATTAGTTTGTTTATTCTCCGGCTTAAACTCCAGTAACTCACGGATAATGCGTAAAACGTGCGTCTTCCCTTTTTTTGGTGGAATAAATTTTTCAATCTTATCACTAAAAAAAATCACACCAATTTTGTCATTATTTTGAGAAGCCGAAAATGCAACAACTGCGCATAGCTCCGTAATTAGTTCTTGTTTTTGTTGTTTGCTGGTCCCGAAAAGTCCGCTGGCGCTCACGTCCACAAGCAGCACAACACTTAGCTCCCGTTCTTCTTCAAATACTTTTACAAAAGGAGTATTAAATCGTGCCGTAACATTCCAATCAATGGAACGAATATCATCACCAGGTGTATATTCACGTACTTCTGAAAATGCCATCCCACGGCCCTTGAACGCACTATGATACTCCCCCGAAAAGATATGACTGCTCAAACCCCGGGTTTTGATTTCGATCTTGCGTACTTTTTTTAAGAGCTCTGATGTTTCCATGTATTACAGGTTAATAGTTTATAGTCGATAATTTATAGTCGCATGATAAAACACTTAGTCTATCAACTATAACTTCCAACTAATTACTATTAAGGAACTTCAACAGTATTAAGGATTTCGGTAACGATGTGCTCAGAGGTGATATTTTCAGCCTCTGCTTCATAGGTAAGTCCTACGCGGTGACGCATAACATCCACGCATACCGCGCGAACATCTTCGGGAATAACATATCCGCGACGCTTAATGAAAGCATAAGCTTTTGCAGCGAGGGCTAGGTTGATACTTGCACGTGGTGATCCTCCGTAAGAAATCAGACCATCAAATTTCTGCAACTTATATTCTTTTGGAAAACGGGAAGCAAAAACAATGTCCACAATATATCTTTCGATCTTCTCATCCATGTAAACGTCTTTCACAACACTGCGCGCTTTAATGATGGCATCCGTTGTTAAAACGCTGTTAGCCTGTGGCATCCCGGAAGGCTGAATATTGGAAGTAATAATTCTTCTTTCGTCTTCTTTTGTTGGGTAGCCGATCACGATCTTAAGCATGAACCGATCCAACTGCGCTTCAGGTAAAGGATAAGTTCCCTCCTGCTCAATCGGATTCTGTGTTGCTAAAACCAAAAATGGATTAGGAAGCTTAAATGTTTGATCACCAATAGTCACTTGTTTTTCCTGCATGGCTTCCAACAAGGCTGACTGTACTTTTGCGGGGGCACGGTTTATCTCATCTGCCAAAACGAAGTTGGCAAAAATCGGTCCTTTGCGAATCGAAAAGGCTTCTTGTTTCTGACTATAAATTTGTGTACCGATAACGTCGGCTGGCAATAAATCCGGAGTAAATTGAATACGGCTGAACTGCCCGTCCACACACTTGGCAAGCGTATTAATCGCAAGGGTTTTTGCCAAACCAGGAACACCTTCCAACAAAATATGCCCATTGCTCAGCAGTCCGATAAGCAAACGCTCAACCATGTACTTTTGCCCAATGATCACCTTGTCCATTTCAACGGAAAGCATATCCACAAATGCACTTTCCTTTTGAATACGTTCATTAATTTCCTTGATGTCAACCATAATAATTTTTACTAATTGTGTGAGGTAAATTTGTGTGTCAAAGATATCAATGGTGCGGGATTGACGAGATTTTAAGCCCGTTAAAATTTGTTAAGGTCGTACTAATGAAAACGGACCTTTGTGACAAAAAAGCATAAAAAAAAAAGCACTGTTAACGCTCTTTTTTAATGTGGCCGAAAGGCAAAGGATTTTCGCTTATTTGAGAATAAAGCGCCCTGTTTTTATAAATGTCAATGGCGGCATAAATCGCTTTCTTAAACGATAATTCGTTCGCGAGGTTTTTCCCAGCAATGTCATAAGCGGTGCCATGGTCGGGACTTGTACGCACTGCGTTTAGGCCTGCTGTATAATTTACACCTTCGTTGAATGCAATTGTTTTAAAGGGGGCTAAGCCCTGGTCATGATACATAGCAAGCACCCCGTCGAATTTTTTATAAGTTCCGTTTCCGAAAAAACCATCGGCAGAATACGGACCATAAACCAATCCATTTACTTTTGTAGATTCGATAGCGGGTTTTATGATGTCTTTGTCTTCGTTACCGATAGTGCCATCTTCCCCTGAGTGAGGATTGAGACCAAGTACAGCGATCTTAGGTTTACGCACACCGAAATCTTTTACCAAAGACTCGTGCAGTTGCTTTATTTTTTTAGAAACACTTTCCACAGTGATCTTAGAAGAGACTTCTTTTAAAGGGACATGGCCTGTAACGAGTGCTACACGTAATCCACTTTCTGAACATAAGATCATTAGAGGGTCTCCGCCGAGTTTATCACCGAGGTATTCTGTATGTCCGATAAATTTAAAATTCTCGCTCTGGATATTACTTTTGTTGATTGGTGCTGTTACAAGTGCTTGTATGTGTCCGTCAATAAGCGCCTGTGTTGCTTTTTCAAGAGAGAGAAATGCATATTTTCCGCCGGCAGAAGTGGATTTACCAATGTCAACCGAAACCTCCTCTTCGTAGCAAACAAATACATTTACTTTTTTAGTATTGATCTGGCTGAATTCGCGGATCGGGTTAAAGCTGAACTCTTCGAGGCCAAGCATTTTTCTGTAGTAAGAAACAGTTTTTTGAGAACTAAAAAGCAAAGGCGTGAAAACTTCTGTAATACCCGGTTCCATAAGTGTTTTCAGGATTACTTCGAGTCCGATTCCATTTATATCTCCCTGCGAGATCCCTACAACTATTTTATTATCGCTCATGATTATTTGATTCCGTATTTGTTTTTATATTTTAAATAGAGTTCTGTTTGCTGATTGTTAAGATTTACTTTTTTTCCGGCTATGTAAGCGAGTACAACATTGTTTGTGTGCATGTCGAGAAGATCGCCTTCACTTACAACCAATGAAGCTAATTTTCCTTCTTCAAGTGTACCTACCGATTTTTCAATTCCCAGAATAGTTGCAGCATTAAAAGTTACCGAAGCCAGCGCTTGCTCTTTTGTAAGGCCATAAGCTACTGTCTCTCCCGCGTTAAAAGGAAGATTTCTGCTTTGCATAGCCTCCATATCGCCTTCCAACTGCAGGCAAAATAAAACACTGTCTTTTTGCAATAAATATGGCAGGCTATAAAGTATGTCCACAAAATCGTCAGTATTGTCTGGAAGATCGTTCACTCTATTTAGCATTACCGGAATTTTATATTTTTTAAGATCAGCGGTAACTTTGTAACTTTCCTTTCCTCCAACGATCACCGCTTTTTTGATGGAAAATTTTTGAGCAAAGTTAATGGCGCTTAAAATATCCTTTGCCTTATCGGTATGTAAATAAAGGTTCGCGGTACCATTTAAAACGCCGCGCATGGCTTCGAATCGGAGATTTTTTTCAGGATTTACAGTTGTTTTGCAATATGCTAAAGCATCAGCAAAAAATCCGGAAAGAGACTCTATTTCTTCTGCATGTTTTTTATTTGAGCTTTTAGAAAGGCCTTCCTCTTCGGTCCATTTCACCATTATCATTCGTGGAAAATTAACGTGCACGCCGTCGTCTGCCTTTAAAACAGCATCTTCCCAGTTCCAGCCTTCCAGTGCCATAATAGAAGATGATCCGCTAATCAGTCCACCTCTTGGCGTTGGCTGTGTATATAAAATTCCGTTTGTTTTAACCGTTGGTAGGATTAAATTATCCGTATTGTAAGCAATCAGCGTGCGAATATGCGGATTTACATTTCCGACTTCGTAAAAATCAACGGTAGCCCTTATAGCTTCCGCGTCGTGTAGGCCAAGAACATTATTGGTATTGATTAAACCCGGATAAATATGTTTGCCTGCAAGATCAATTACGGTATCAAAAGATTTGTAATCCAATCTCAAACCTTTTGTGTCCATAACGGTTTCGATCTTGTCTTTATTAATTACCACTAGGCTGTTTTCGATCACCTTTCCGTTACCAACGTGCGCTGTGGCATTTAATAAAGCAACATGCGTATAGGTTCTTTGTGCTGTATAAGAACTTACTATTAAAAACAGGAGAATACCTATGTAAAGCTTTTTCATTTTCTTTTCTTTTATCTGTGACCTGTTTCTTCTTCTGATACGCCTTCAATGGTATTACAATGGTAAAGACGCTGTTGCTTAGGCTGTGGCTTAACAACTTTTACTCCTTTGTGTTTTTCCGATAATAATTTTGCGACAAGGCGCGCTTTTTCCCCTTTCATCGCCTCCCGAAGCTTAGCATCTTCTTCTCTGTCAAAATAGATCTGTCCATCAATAATCGTTTTGTCGACCTTAGCGTAGACACTTAAGGGGTTGTCTGTCCACAAAACAAGATCCGCTACTTTTCCAACTTTGATGCTCCCCACTTTATCATCGATGTGAAGCATTTTTGCCGGATTTAATGTCACTAGTTTTAATGCTTCCGTTTCAGTCAGTCCGCCGTACTTCATACATTTGCCTGCTTCCTGATTAAGGCGACGGGCCATTTCCGCATCATCGCTATTGATTGCGCAGTTCACTCCAACTCTTGTCATAAGAGCGGCATTATGTGGAATTGCTTCCATGACCTCGTTTTTGTAAGCCCACCAATCTGAGAACGTAGAAGCGTTTGCTCCGTGCGCTTTCATTTTATCTGCTACTTTGTACCCTTCAAGAATATGTGTAAATGTATTTACTTTAAAGCCAAAGCTATCAGCTACGTGAATCAACATGTTGATCTCACTTTGAACGTAGCTATGACAGGTAATAAATCTTTTTTTGTTTAGAATTTCTGCAAGCGCTTCAAGTTCGAGGTCTCTTCTGAAGGAAGCTGTATTAGTACCTTTTGAGAGCAGCTGCATTTGTTTATCGTACTCTTTTGCTCGCGTAAAAAAATCTATGTATACCTGCTCCACTCCCATACGTGACTGCGGAAAACGCACGCGTTGAAGGTCACCCCAGTTACTTTGCTTTACATTTTCACCAAGCGCAAATTTTATAAATGAATCTGCTTTCTCATATTTCAATTCTTCCGCGCCATGTCCCCAGCGCAATTTTATGAGCACACTTTGTCCACCAATTGGATTTGCAGAACCGTGCAATAATTGCGACGTAGTTACTCCACCCGAAAGCTGGCGGTAAATATTAATGTCCTCAGGATTGATCACGTCACCCATGCGCACTTCGGCACTACTAGCCTGAGTTCCTTCATTTACGCCAGAAGTAAGTGCAATGTGACTATGCTCGTCAATAATTCCTGGCGTGAGGTGTTTTCCTTTCCCATCAATAATTTTCGCATAGGCCAGTTTTGGCGCATCTATATTTGGGGCGATGCGTACAATTTTACTATCCACTATATAAACGTCGTATTCATTTAAAACGGAGTCGCCATTATTTGTCCACACAGTTGCATCTTTTATTAGTAGTGCCGAATAGCGGTTCTTGAATTTATTCCAGGACTCTTTGAAAACACCATTTTCCTCTGGCAAGGCTTCTCCGTAAGCACTAAAAGGGTAAATTACTTTTCCAAGGTTCAATGTTGGCTGAACAATGGCAGGAGTGATTTTTTTAGAAGTGTCCGCAGAAACATAATTGACCTTAAAAGTAAACCAGTTTCCATTGGACCATTGCCCTTTGCCATCAAAACTCTTCGCTACTTTATCATAGTTGCCGGTTCCTCTTACAACATTTGTTGTGTCAATTAAAAAACTGAAAGTCAGAAAATTATTCGCGAAAGTATAATTCAGATTTTTTTTGTTGGTATCTATTGAGAGTGTCCCTTTGGGCTTAGATTGATCGCCGGTAAATTTAAGACTATATGTTTTCTCAGCGATGCTTAAAGTGTAATTTCCACGAATATCAGCGGCGTTGAGATCAACATAGCTAGTTGGCTCTCCTGATACCCAGTGCTGCATAATAGCCGATTCTTCCTCGAAAAGAGGCTTATTTGTGATAATAAAATTTGCATAAAAACCTTTTTTCAGAGCACCTAACTTTTCTGACGCATTTATGAACAGTGCCGGATTTGCAGTTAAAGCCTTTAGGGCTGTCTTTTCAGAAAGACCATGATGAATAGCTTTGCGAATATTTTTAAGGAACAGGTTTTTATCCTTCAGGTCGGATGCCGTAAAACAAAACTGCACATTACTTTTTTCGAGCGCTGAAGGATTTGTGGGTGCCAGTTCCCAGTGCTTCAGCTCAGCCAGAGAAATAGCATCTGCATCGTAAGGATCTTCCACATCATAAGCATCAGGGAAATTTACAGGGATAATGAATTTTAAGCCCGTCGCCTGGATGTCGCTGATCCTCTGATACTCATTACCTCCACCTTTAATAATGTATTTCACATTAAACTCTTTCCCAACTTTTGCTGCGCGCTGGTCATTATACTTATCATTAGCCTCGAATATGGAAGGCAGGGATTGCAATTTATTAAATTCGTCAAGTGTGATATTGTACTCTGTTTTCGTTTTGTTTTGAGCGTACCAAGAACCGTCAAGATAAGTCTGCCTAAGTAAAGCAATGCCACCTGTTAATGAACTTGGGTAATCCTGCGGAGACGACCCTTTACTGAAAGAGTAAAAGCCGGCTGCTTTGTCAATCACTATGCTTTCATTTTCGCGGCCTGTGTTCAGATTGACCAACACACCACTGCCACGAACAATTCCGTCTTTAGCGCAGGAAAGCACCGAGCCAAAACCAAGTTTTTTCAACTCTTCTGCCTTATCGGCCGCATGAATAAACACTTTGTAGGATTCCATGTTTGAGCGAACAGCCTGGTTCCATCCAAAAGCGCCTTTGTAATTACTTTCCATTTGCGGTCCCGGATTCTTTTTCGGGAAATGATTCGGTGGAAGTCCATAGTCGCTGTAAAGATCAATGAATGATGGATAAATATATTTTCCTTTAAGGTCGAATACCGTGGCGTTTTTAGGGACCTCTATTTTTTCTCCGGCGTTTACAACCTTACCATCCTGAATTAATAAGACTCCATTTTTAACGAGTGTTTCATAGTCGGTGTAAATATTGGCATTCACAAAAGCATAGAGGGTATGAGGATTGTAAGGCGCTCCGTTGGATGGAAAGGTGCTTTGCGCGGTTATCGCTGATACGAATAACAGAAAGAGAAGCACATGTAAAAACAGGTTTTTCATAAACCACCAAATTTAATCAGATTTACCAAAATAACTAATTCAGTATTGGTTTTTATTGTGTGTATATATTGTTATTTTTACCGTTAAAATTTAATTTATGCTAACAGGAATCCACCACACCCATTACTTAGTTGTTGTATTGTTTTTGTTGATCTACGTGATCAAAACAATTCTTTTACTAAGTGATAAAAAAGACTTACTGGCAACTTTTTCGAAAAAGATAAAAGTATTTGAAATGATTGTGAGTTTCCTGTTCCTTTTTACAGGTATTTATTTAGTAACTCAGTTATCTTTTGGAGGCAAATACGATTACTTATTCTATATTAAAATCATCCTTGTACTTGGATCTATACCCATTGCGGTTATTGGATTCAGAAAATCGAATAAGGTTTTAGCTGCTTTAAGTTTGTTGATGATCACAGGTAGCTTTGGACTTGCAGAGGTTTATCACAAAAGAAGAGGTGCGAGTGTTGAATCCAATACAGGAATTAGCGAAGGTAAAACTTTGTACGAAAAAAATTGTGTTCTCTGCCATGGTAATGATGGAAAGCTTGGAGCCAGCGGTGCAAAAGATCTTTCGGCAAGCACAATGGGAGTTACCGAAATGAAAGAAATTATTTTACATGGAAAAGGCCTTATGCCCGCAGCGCAGGTTAATGACGAGCAAGCTATGGCCATTGCAGAATACGTTAACGGCAATTTAAAAGGACATTAATTTTTAAATGAAACCTGAACCAATTTCGACTGCCATACCCACGCATTGCTGCGTTTTAATAGGAGTTATTAATAAAATGCAGGATGACGGACTCTCAAAGGAATACCTTGATGAGCTCGCATTTTTAGCAGAAACTTACGGACTCACTACAACCAAACAATTCACTCAAAAGCTCGAAAAACCTGATAAAGCAACCTTTATTGGAAAAGGAAAGCTTGCAGAGATCAAGAATTTTGTTCTTGAAAACGCGATCGATGTAGTGATCTTTGACGACGAACTTTCGCCTTCACAACAAAGAAATTTAGAGAAAGAATTGGGCAAAAAAATCCTGGATCGTACTACTTTAATTCTCGAAATATTTGAACAACGTGCACAAACGGCTCACGCAAAAACGCAGGTGCAGTTAGCGCAATACCAATACATGCTCCCACGCTTAACCGGGATGTGGACTCACTTAGAACGTCAGCGTGGTGGGACTGGAACCCGTGGCGGCGCAGGTGAAAAAGAAATTGAAACTGACAGACGGATCGTTCGTGATAAAATTGCTTTGATGAAAGAACGTTTGCGCGAGATTGATAAACAAATGGCCACGCAGCGAAAAAATCGCGGAGAAATGATTCGTGTTGCCCTTGTGGGATATACCAACGTGGGTAAAAGCACCATCATGAATTTGCTCAGCAAGAGCAATGTGTTTGCCGAAAATAAACTCTTCGCAACACTTGATACAACCGTTAGAAAAGTGACTTTAGAAAACGTGTTCTTTTTATTAAGTGATACCGTGGGATTTATCCGTAAGCTGCCCACACAATTAGTTGAGAGTTTCAAATCCACTCTGGACGAGGTTCGCGAGGCTGACCTCCTGATTCATGTTGTGGACATCTCACATAAAAATTTCGAAGAGCATATCAATGTGGTGAAACAAACGCTGCAGGAAATTGGAGCCGGTGACAAACCAACGATCCTTGTATTTAACAAGATCGATGCTTTTACTTATGTGCATAAGGATGAAGATGATCTAACTCCTGTAACACGCGAGAATCTGACCCTTGAGGAAATTAAAAATACCTGGATGAAAAGTCTTAATAATCCTTGCCTGTTTGCGAGCGCCCAAAACAAAGAAGGAGTGGACGACCTGAAAAAAACGCTTTATGACATGGTAAAGACGATGCACATGAAAAGATATCCTTATAATAATCTGCTTTATTAAAGACGCAAGACTAAAGGAGCACGGAGATTTTGAAAACCGAATTTAAATATGCAGAGGCCAATGACCTTTCAAGAATTGTAAAAACCTACAACTCTACAGTCTCGTCCCGACAGGTAACTGCTGATCTGGAAGAAGTATCGGTGGAAAGTAAAAGACCGTGGTTTGATGCTCATTCACAGAATAAAAGACCATTATGGATTGTTTTGTTAGATGGTGAATACGCCGGCTGGATGAGCTTTAGTTCTTTCTACGGTCGTCCGGCCTATGACGGTTCGGTGGAAGTGAGTATTTACTTAGAGGGAAAGTTCAGAGGTAAGGGCCTCGGAAAAATCTGTCTGGAAAAAGCCATAGGAGAGGCTCCGAGCCTTAAAATACATTCGCTAATGGGATTCATTTTTGGACACAATACGCCAAGTTTGAATTTGTTTAATGCTTTTGGTTTCGAAAAATGGGCGCATTTGCCTCAAGTGGCAAGTATGGATGGGGTGATGCGTGACCTTATTATCCTTGGAAAAAAAGTCTGAGTCCTTAACACAGTCGCCAGCCCTCAAAACTTTACATTTTATACCGCGCACATTCGATAATTGTTATTAGATTTGTTAATTACAAATTTTTCTATGGGAAAGCTTTCAGATAGAGTAAACCGTATCTCCGAGTCGCAGACGATTGCTATGGCGAGAAAAAGCCGTGAATTAAAAGCAAAGGGAATTGATATCATCAGTCTAAGTTTAGGCGAACCCGATTTTGCAACACCGCAAATTATTAAGGATGCTGCAAAAAAAGCAATTGATGAAAATTTCAGTTATTACACGCACGTTTCAGGTTATTTGGAATTACGCGAAGCCATTTGCGTAAAATTTAAACGCGATAACGGTCTCGATTATACCGCCGATGAAATTGTAGTTTCTACCGGAGCAAAACAAAGTATTGCGAATGCAGTTTTATGTTTGGTGAATCCCGGTGACGAAGTGATCATTCCCGCACCGTTTTGGGTAAGTTACCTTGAGATCTTAAAACTGGCAGAAGGTACGCCGGTTATTATCGATGCCACAATTGAAACCGATTTTAAAATTTCGGCGCAACAATTAGAAAAGGCAATTACTCCGAAGACAAGATTATTAATGTTGAGTACACCCTGCAACCCAACAGGAAGTGTATATAGTAAAGAAGAACTAAAAGCACTTGCCGAGGTTGTAGCCAAGTATCCTGACCTTTATATACTAAGTGATGAAATCTATGAGCACATTAATTTCATTGGCGGGCACGAAAGTTTTGCTCAGTTTGATTTTATAAAAGACCGGGTCATAACTATTAACGGTGTCTCTAAAGGTTTTGCCATGACCGGATGGCGTGGTGGAATTATGGCGGCACCGAAATGGATTGCGCAGGCCTGCGATAAAATGCAGGGGCAGTTTACTTCTGCAACCTGCAGCATTACTCAAAAGGCAATGCATAAGGCTATGGAACTGGATTACCCAACGTACATTGAACCCATGCGGAACGCGTTTTTAAAACGCAGGGATCTTGTTCTTACGTTGATGAAAGACATTCCGGGATTAAAAACGAATACACCGCAGGGCGCTTTTTATGTGTATCCGGAAATCTCTTATTATTTTGGAAAAAAATATAAAGATCATGTGATCAATAACGGAACTGACCTAACGCTCTTTTTATTGGATGTTGGTTACCTTGCACTTGTTCCGGGCGCTGCTTTTGGTGAGGACAAATACGTGAGATTCTCTTATGCCACCAGTGAAGAAAATTTAACAGAAGCTTTAAAAAGAATGAAAGAAGCATTGGCAAAGCTTCAGTAATTTCGCGTACAAAAAATGAAAAGATTTATAATTAAAAAAGACCGCGTTCGCGAGATTTTTAAATCCTTCAACAATCTAAACGTGCTTATTATTGGCGACGTTATGATTGACAGCTATTTATGGGGCAAAGTCAGTAGGATCTCTCCCGAGGCGCCTGTGCCTATTGTAGCCGTTGGAAAAAAGGAAAGAAGACTAGGCGGTGCCGCGAATGTGGCTTTGAATATTCAAGCACTTGGAGCCAATCCTATTTTATGCTCGGTAATTGGCGTTGATTATGAAGGGCAAGCGTTTATGGACCTTCTTAAAAATCAAAAGCTCAGTCAGAAGGGGATTTTAAAAAGCCGCGACCGTGTTACCACGGTTAAAACCCGGGTAATGGGCAATAACGCGCAATTATTGAGGGTAGACGAAGAAGAGGAATCTGATATTACCAGTTCAGAGACGCAGCAGCTTATTACTTTGATTTCTTATATCATCAATCACGATAAAATTGACGTCATTATTTTTGAGGACTATAACAAAGGTTTAATCACGCCCAAATTGATTTCCAAAGTAGTGGAACTTACCAAAAGTAAAGGCATTCCAACCTGTGTAGATCCGAAGAAAAAGAATTTCAATTCCTATAAGGGTGTAAGCTTGTTTAAGCCGAATTTAAAGGAGTTGCGGGAAGGCGTGAAACTGGATGTGAGTGGCGATAACATTAACGAATTGCAGAGAGCAGTAAGCAGTTTTCGGGTAAAACAAAAAGTTGAAACCGTTTTAGTAACATTGGCCGAAAAAGGCGTGATCACCAATTCAAGAAAAGTGAAAGAGCATTTACCGGCTCACATTCGCAGTATTGCTGATGTAAGCGGAGCCGGAGACACGGTTATTAGCGTTGCTTCTCTGTGCAGGGCTTTGAATTGCAATGATATTCTTACAGCAACTATCTCCAATCTCTCAGGAGGACTTGTCTGTGAACAAATCGGGGTTGTACCTGTTAATAAAGAACAGTTGCTTGAGGAGGCTTTAAAGTTGGATTTTGTAAGGTAGGCAAGAATTAAAGCTGCAGGCTTACTTGGCCTAAGAGGTTTTTTTTCTCCCCATAAGTTGTTATAAGGGTAATTCTCCAAATATAAATATCGGTTTCACAAAGTTTTCCTTTGTAAAACCCATTCCAGCCTTCCAATATATTCTGTGTCATAAAAATAGGTTGTCCCCAACGATCAAAAACCTCAAGCATGTACCTTGTGACACCTCTTGCAACAGGCATAAAAACTTCATTTTTTTCATCACCATTTGGGGTAAAGGCATTCGGCACGAACAAATTATATTCAGGTAAAACTTTCAGCACTTTAGTTACAGTATCCACACAGTTATATTCGGTTGTAACCAATAACGTCAACGGATACGAGCCTAAATCCAGAAATGAATGTTCAAATTGATCCTGACACGTTGTTTTCTTTTCGTTTCCAAAATACCACTCACACTTCACTGAATTTGCGGACGATTTGTTTATAAACGTAACCTCGTCGCTCTCGCGTGGTTCAACCGGCATAAATTCGAAATCAGCTTTAGGCTTTGGGTGGGCTTCAAAATTAAATTCGGAAGTATCTCTGCAACCGTTAATGGAATCCTCGTGGGCTACCTTCACACTGTATATTCCAGCGGTTTTAAACAAGTATGAAAACACAGGACCTTGTTGCTTTTGCCCCTCGATAAACCAATCTACAAGTTTAGCGTGAGGATTAACCTCAAGTCTTGTATAAGCCTGAAAGGGGGCGCAATCTTTTGTTCTACCTGCGAGAAAGGTTTTGGGTTTCTTAAACACGCCTATTGATTGTGATGTATATCCCCAACAACCGTTATGGTCTTTTACTCTGAGGGATACAACCTCTGCACCCATAGGCTTATGCTGAATTTGGCTGGTAGTATAGGTTTTAAATTCTGGTGTGACCCATTCGTACATAATCCCGCCGTAGCCTAAAAGCGTAACAACTTCCCCAAAGCAAACTCTTACAGAAGGCGTTACGCTTATACTCGCTATAGGCAATGGATTTACGTATATACTCTTTGTTACTTGTGCTGTGCATGTATTCTGACTACCAAGCAAGCTAAACGTCAATGGTCCGGGAAGCATTCCGCCAACTATTACAGTTGATGCATGAGATAAAATTTGTTGATTGGTAGAATACCACGTGTAGGCATCGGCACCAAAGGCGGATAACAAAGTGGTCTCACCCGCACATATTGAAGGTGTAGATGAAACAGTAATGCTCGGAGGTCTATTCATTATTAAATGAAATTCTTCTTTAAAAAAACAGCCATTTGTATCGGCGGCCATAACGGTATAGATGGTTGTGGCAAGTGGACTTACCGTTAGAATACTATCTGTTGTGTTTGTATTCAACCAGGTATATGTCGAAACTCCAGTGGCAGTAAGTGTTACCGTTTTACCAGGACAAAGCGTATGCGACTGAATCACCGTGAGAGGATTCGCCATAATTACTTCAATGGTTCTTGTTACAGACGAACAATTGTTGCCTTGTCCCATTACTACAGTATAAATTCCAGAAACTGAATTCGTAAAACTTTGCGAACTTGAAATGAAGCTTGCAGGCCCACTCCATGCATAACTTGAATAATGCGGTGGGGCACATAATGTATACGATGGTTTACAGCTTATTAAGGTCTTTTTTGTTTCGTACGTAATTTGTGAAACGCCATTAAAACTAATAGCACTTGAGCCACACCTTGCATCAATGTAAGCGTAACCCTCATGAGGTCCCAAACCAAAAACACAACAATAGGCGGAAAGCTTAATCGTAACAGTATGGCCCATAAAAGGGGTGAGATCATAGCGCCTGACTATCCATTTATTATAAATATGAAGTGTATAATAGTAGGCTGGCGCTCCTGTTAGAACTGATAAATAATTCGGTATCGCAGGTGGGTTCGTGCAATCATTCGTAACGAATTCAAAACAAGGGGAAGTTGTATCAATCTCTATTCTGAATCCTGGGTCGTTGCAACAGTTGTGGGCGCGATTGATTATCGAAATATAGGCGATATCGATGAAGCTGGTTTCGTCAGTTACCAAAATAGTTGTAGATAGCCTATCTGTTCCGCTTCCTAAATGCTGATTGAGTCTGAAAAATTTCGTTCCTCCCATAGGGAAATTTATTTGAGGATTTGCCATCGATGCTGCAGCTGGAGCCGGCGAACTTCCAAACAGCGAATAAATGGGGTAGCTGCTACCGATCGATGGATCTATCAAGCCGTTAGGTGCGCTTATTACTTCACATCGCGTGGGAGACTGCGTCCAACAACACGATGCCAGATTACAATTATTATCGTTAATATCTGGTGTAGCAGATGCCGATAAAGAAGCTAAAACAGTCCAACCAGCAAGTTGATTGTTATTTGTTACTGTTCCTGCAGCGAAAATTTCAAAGTTTGCTGTTTGGGCAATAGTCTGCGCCGTCAGATTATTGATGGCTATAAATAGCAATATGAAGGCGATTAAACGTTCCACTTATTAAACAATGGTAAAAAAACGACAAATGTCATGCCGCAAACTGTTAATAGCTTAAATATATGTAAAAAAACCTTTCATAACTTCTATTCAAAGAATAATGCCGCGCCGAAAAAACAGCGTAATCTATTATGATTTATTCCCTTATCTTTGCCGCTTCTACTATCATTATGCAGCACGATACGGTAACTCCCTATAATACCCAAGAAGACAAAAAAGAACAGGTAGCTCAGATGTTCGATAATATTGCCGGCCGCTACGATCTTTTAAATAGTATTCTTTCTCTTGGCATTCACAAAGGCTGGCGCAAAAAGTGTGTCACTATACTAAAAGCAAAACAGCCAAAAAAAATATTGGATGTTGCTACGGGCACTGGTGATTTTGCGATACAGTGCGCAAAACTTGCGCCCGAATCTATTCTTGGTATTGACATCAGCGAAGGCATGATGAAATACGGCAAAGAGAAAGTAAAAAAACTAAACCTTGATTCCCTCATTACTTTTCAAAGCGGCAACGCTGAAACCTTTTCTTACCCGGACAACAGTTTTGATGCAATCGTTGTTGGCTTTGGTGTAAGGAATTTCCAGGATCTGAATCAGGGATTGAGTAATTTGCATCGTCTGCTCAAACCCGGAGGTCTATTACTTGTACTTGAGTTTTCGTACCCACGAAACATATTGGTAAAGAACTTTTATAATTTCTATTTTTCAAAAGTTACTCCTTTTATTGGAAGAATATTCTCGAAAGACACTCGCGCTTATACTTATCTCACTGAAAGCGTGAAGGCTTTTCCGCACAATGAGAAATTTACTGACATCCTTAACACACTTCAGTTCAAAAACACTTCTTTTAGAAATTTGAGTTTTGGAATTGCTTCTATCTATTGCGGCACTAAGTAAACACTGACCTACCAGTAAGATAGTTATTTTTATAGCTTGTTTTCTCAAATTCTATAAGTAGCCAAAACTAGTATATTTTTTATATATTTGGCTACTTATAAAAGTACCATGAAACACGTAATTGGCAGAAACAACGAAAAAAGCATTTTAACGAACGCTTTAAAAAGCAGCCGTGCCGAACTCATAGTGATCTATGGCAGAAGAAGAATTGGGAAAACTTACCTGATCAGGGAAATTTACAAACATCTTATTCTGTTTGAATTTTCTGGTCTGCATAAAGTTTCATATAAGGATCAGCTAAAGAACTTTAACCTGACTTTACGTTCATATAACAAAAAAAGCAAAGACTCTTCCGACTGGATAGAGGCATTTTACCAATTGCAGATTTACTTTGACAAGTTAAAAGGCAAAACAAAAAAAGTGCTTTTCATAGATGAATTTCCATGGCTGGATACGCGAAAATCTAATTTCCTCGCTGCCTTTGACCGATTTTGGAACAGCTACGCCAGCAAGCGAAAAGACATCGTAGTGGTTGTTTGTGGATCTGCGGCATCCTACATTATCAAAAACATAGTAAAAAATAAAGGGGGCTTACACAATCGGCTTACACAAACCATACAGCTGGAACCTTTTAGTCTTCTTGAAACTGAGCTGTTTTTAAAACATAACAAAGTAAAACTGACGCGATACGATATTCTTCAGATCTATATGGCCATGGGCGGCGTACCATATTACCTGGAGAAAATTATACCAGGGGAAAGTGTTGCCCAGGCATTGGACCGCCTGTGTTTCAAGAAGAATGGCTTTTTACAAAACGAGTTTCAAAACGTGTTTGCATCTCTGTTTGATCAGTATGATAATCATGAATCTATTATCAGAAGTCTTTCCAAAACCCGCAAAGGACTCACCCGAAACGGCTTACTCAAGTCAAGTAAACTCAATTCAGGAGGCACATTAACTAAAACACTGGAAGAATTAGAAGATTCCGGATTTATAGACAGATATATTCCTTACCAGGGAACAAAAGATGCCCTATACAGGCTTACAGATGAGTATTCGATGTTTTACCTGAAGTTTATTGAGAACACCAAACCCTCAACTAAGCCTATCTGGATGAAAACGCAGGGGCAACACTCTTATAAAATCTGGTCAGGCTTTAGCTTCGAATCGGTCTGTCTGAAACATGTAGATCAAATAAAGGAAGGCTTAAAAATAAGCGGGATTAATTCCACACACGGTAGCTGGATTGAAAAGAATACTAAAGGTGGTGCTCAAATAGATCTGTTAATAGACAGGGATGATAATGTTATTAATGTATGTGAAATGAAATTTTATAACTCCAAATTTACATTAGATAAAAAGTATGCAGCTGAAATCAATCGTAAAAGCAATGCTTTTCAGCTGAATACGTCAACCAAAAAAAGTTTGTTTATCACGTTTATTACGACTTACGGACTTCATTCAAACCAGTACAGCCAACAATACGTTCAAAATGAATTGAGCATGGAGCATTTGTTTGAATTATTATAATCAGCCAAAACTAGTACAATTTAAGCACATTTGGCTATATATAACAACAAGACATTTCAATGGCACTGACAAACAACTGCATATTTTAAACCATACACCAACCAAAAAATCCTATAAATACTTGCCACGAAATCGCACCAATTCTTTTTTAAATATTTTATAATTTAAATCCTTTTTCTTTTTTTATTCGTAAGTTTAAGAGATTCTAAATGAACTTATGCATATCTTGATTGTTGGTTAACTTAGAATAAGAAAATTAAATTAAAATTATGAGCAATTATTTATCCATACCACTCATTTCATGGGCAGCAGTAGCGATGATCATGTTATTTATTTGGCTCTGGGCGCTTAAAATAAAAAACAATGGTATTGTAGATATCTTCTGGGCTTTTAATTTTCTGGTTATAGCGGCGATTATTTGGCTTCTTGCGGATGGATTTCCGGAAAGAAAAAATCTCGTATGTGCTTTAGCAGCTTTATGGAGTTTGAGATTAGGTATTTATTTACTAATTCGAGTAGGTTCTCACCTCGATGTTGAAGAAGGGCGTTATAAAAAACTGCGGGAAGAATGGAGCAATGCCAAGTTCTTTTTCTTTTTTCAGATGCAGGCCTTTTCAAATGTCATGCTGGCGATTCCTTTTTTCATCATAGCTTTAAACCCGCATGCAGGAATTTCAGTGCTCGAATACATAGGCGCATCACTTTGGCTGCTTTGTATTTTAGGAGAAGGGATTTCTGACTGGCAACTGCAACACTTCAAAAAACAACCTGAGAATAAAGGAAAAGTTTGTCAATACGGTTTATGGAATTATTCAAGACATCCAAACTATTTTTTTCAATTTTCAATCTGGATCTCTGTTTTGATCTTTGCTTTACCGAGTCCGCACGGTTGGCTCGCACTTATCTGTCCAATCTCCATCGGCTACCTGATCTTCAAAGTAACGGGTATTCCTATGACGGAGGAGCAAGCGGTAAGAAGCAAAGGTGAAGCATACAAAGAATATCAACGTACAACTTCCGCATTTGTTCCCTGGTTTAAAAAGCGATAAGATTTCAAAACAAAACACAGATGCAAATGGTTAATATTCTCCATTTTACTTCCAATATTTTAACCTATGTGGTACAACTCTCTATTAGAACAAAATAAAATTCCCGACTCTCTTATCCGCGTGGGTATTCGTAAGTTGCTTAAGCAGCGACTGGAAGCCGAAAATCAGGGCACTTCGGAGGCTAACCAGGCGCATCTGATGGAATTGATAGCGGAACTGAAAAAATCTCCCATTGCCATTGAAACAAAAGCCGCCAACGAACAACATTATGAAGTACCCACAGAATTCTATCAATACTGTTTAGGCAAGCACTTAAAATACAGCAGTGGTTATTGGAAGGAAGGTGTAAAGGACATTGACACTTCTGAAAAGGACATGCTGGATATAACCTGCGAACGCGCTGAACTACAAAACGGACAAAATGTGCTGGAGCTTGGATGCGGCTGGGGCTCACTTTCTTTATATATGTCAGCGAAATTTCCTCAAAGTACTTTTACGGTCGTGTCGAATTCACGTACACAAAAGATCTACATTGACGAACAGGCAAAACAAAGGGGCATTACTAACTTAACTGTTGTGACGGCCAACATTAATGATTTTGAACCCGAAAAAGAATTTGATCGTGTGGTATCTGTTGAGATGTTCGAGCACATGCGTAATTACCAAAAACTCATGCGCCTTGTCTCTTCAGCCTTAAAGCCTGATGGAAAATTATTCGTTCATATTTTCACCCACAAAGAATATGCTTATAAGTTTGAAGTGATCGATGAGAGCGATTGGATGAGTAAGTATTTTTTCACCGGCGGCATTATGCCAAGTGATGATCTTTTACTTTACTTCAATGAAGAACTGGCCATCGAAAAACACTGGCATGTGAGCGGGATGCATTATAGTAAAACCTCCGAAGCCTGGCTTCAAAATATGGATAAACATCAAAAAGAGATTATGCCTTTGTTTAAAAAAACATATGGCGAAAAAGAAGCGACCAAATGGTGGGTTTATTGGCGCATTTTTTACATTGCATGTGCCGAACTTTGGGCCTACAACAAAGGTGAAGAGTGGATTGTCAGTCATTATTTATTCCTTAAGAAATAATATGTGGCGTCTGATTATTTCTATTATTCTTTTCCTACTCTCTCTGCTGGTACTATTCAAAGCTCCGACAAATTTTTTCTGGAGGGTACAATTTGTTGTTACTGAATTTCCATACATAAGTATTTTTCTGGCTGTTCTTTTTTTCATTAGCTGCATGTCTGCAGAAAAATACAGACTGATTTTAATTGGCTTGTCGGCCATTACAACTTTTATTTATTGTTTGCCGATTATTGAAGTCTACTTTCGGGGTAGGCGCCTCGAAGAAGAACTTTCCAAAAATTTCACTTTTGAAAAGAGAGAAACGTATCTTCAAAGTCCTTTTTCGATTCTGAAACTGTTTAGAGGAATTGGCATTGAAGAGCAAGAGCCTGAAATACTCATTTACAAAGAACTTCCGGAAAAAAAACTTGCAATTGATTTTTACAAATCGAATTCAAAAAATGTATCCCCTTGTATCTTTGTCATTCACGGTGGGTCATGGGCCGGCGGTGACAGCAGGCAACTTCCGGCGTTAAATAGCTATCTATCTCAGCGTGGATATCATGTTGCTGCCATCAATTACCGTCTCGCGCCAAAATACAAATCTCCGTCGCAGGTAGAGGATGCACATGATGCCCTTACCTATTTAAAACAAAACTCCAGAGCTCTAAATATAGACACGTTAAATTTTGTTCTTCTTGGTAGATCGGCCGGTGCGCAAATAGCGTTAGTTGGCGCATACACCTATCATGATCCAGCCATTAAAGGCGTGGTTTCTTTATATGGTCCTGCTGATATGGTTTGGGGTGCTCGTATTAAATCGAACAAACTGGTTTTAAATACCGATCAAGTATTTACTGATTACCTGGGAGGTCTGATCGCCGAATTACCGGAAAAGTACCATGAAGCAAGTTCTTTTGATTTTGTGGATCAAAGCTCTCCTCCCACCCTGCTTGTGCATGGCCCTAACGATGCATTGGTCTCCTATTATCATAGCGTTCGTCTGGATAAAAAACTCAGTAAAAATCAAGTCCCTCATTATTTTCTGAATCTCCCATGGGCCACTCATGGTTGTGATTACAATATTAACGGACCCAGTGGGCAAATTACAACTTATACAATAGAACGATTTATTAATTCAGTGACAAAAAAGTGATGGAGAAATTAGCAATTATAGGGACTGGTATAGCAGGAATGGGTTGCGCGCATCTCCTGCAAAAAAAATACGAGCTCAGCATTTTTGAGCAAAACAACTATATTGGCGGGCATACTAATACAGTGAGCGTTGACGAAGATGGAAGTCCAGTATACGTGGACACTGGCTTCATGGTTTTCAATTTCGAAACCTATCCTAACCTTTTAAAACTATTTAGGGAGATAAATGCACCAATAAAAAAAACAGATATGTCGTTTAGCGTGCAGCACCGTCCTACGGGTCTTGAATACTGCGGCTCTGGTATAAACGGGTTATTCGCTCAAAGGAAAAATATTTTCAATATTTCATTCATTAAAATACTGATCGAGATTTCACGGTTTAATAAAGTGAGTCTTGAGATCATAGATGATGACAATTACAAAAATCATTCTTTAGCGCAATTCATTAAAGAATTTAAATTCAGTGAAGAGATGTTGTGGAAATATTTAGTCCCGATGAGCTCTGCTGTATGGAGTACACCTATGGACAAGATGCTTGACTTTCCGGCACTAACATTGATTCGCTTTTTTAAGAACCATGGATTTCTTGGTTTAAACACCCAGCACCAATGGTATACTTTAGAAAACGGGAGTGCCTCCTACAAAGAAATTTTAATAAAGCCATTTAAAGATAAAATTAAGATCAACACCCCGGTAGTTAAAGTGAGTAGAAGTGGTTCAAAAGCCATCGTGCATTTAAAAGATGGATCACACTACGAATTTGATAGTGTGATCTTTGCTTCTCACGCGGATCAAACTTTAAGAGTATTAGAGAATCCAACTATCGAAGAAAAAAGGCTTTTGAGTCTATTTAAATACCAAAAGAATATTGCCACTGTGCATACTGACGAATCAGTGATGCCAAAGAACAAAAAGACCTGGAGCAGCTGGAACTATAGGCTAGAAAATATAAACGGCGAATTACTTCCAACCACTATTTATTGGATGAATCGTTTACAGGGAGTAAGTAAAAAGAAAAATTATTTTGTTTCGATCAATGCCTTTCCCAATAGCATTTCCAAAAATAAATTGATAAGAGAAATTGAGTATGAACATCCTTTATTTGATGTGCCTGCAATTAATGCGCAAAAGGAGCTATCTTTATTAAATGAAACCGGGCCACTTTATTATTGTGGCAGCTACTTTAAATATGGCTTTCATGAAGATGCTTATAAGAGTGCGGTGGAATTATGCAAAAATCTATAAATGAATTCTTGTTTATATAAAGCAACTGTTATGCATAACCGCATGAAACCGAAGCAACACCGGTTTCATTATCGTATTTTTATGTTTTACTTAGACCTTGACGAAATTGATGCTTTAACTAAAAAATACTTTTTGCTGAGTCGGAACAAATTTAACTTCTTCTCTTTTCGCGATAAGGAGCATTTGCAGTTGCCAATAAAAAATCCTGATACTACCAAAACAACGAAAGCACACATTATTGATTATTTAAAACAAAACGGGGTTACGTTTGTTGACCAAAAGATCATGTTGCTTACTAACCTGAATATTCTGGGCTATAATTTTAATCCTGTTTCTTTTTATTTTATGCTGGATAAAAACAATGCACCAGAATGTGCGATTGCCGAAGTAGGTAATACTTTCAGGGAAATGAAACTTTATTTCATGGGAAAGGAGCAATTAAACCAAGGGGCTTTCCATCTGAATACGACGAAATACTTTTACGTGTCCCCTTTTATTGATCACGATACTAATTTCGACTTCAACCTGTCCGTTCCCGGAGAAAAATTGAACATTAGGATAGATGATTTTAAAGAAGGGGAGCGATTCTTTATTAGTACCCTGACAGGAACGAGGAAAAGACTTACAGCTGGCAGACTTCTTTTATACAGTCTCAGGTTTCCACTTCTTACCCTTAGAATAATAGGCTTAATTCATTGGCAGGCACTGCTACTGTGGCTTAAGAAGTTGCCCTTTCATAAAAAATCCAAAAACCCTCATCTACAACAGGACGTACTTCGTAAATATGAGTAAAAAACACCCCAAACTCATTTTTGTTAAATATGAGTAAATACTTAAATTCGGTCAAATATTCAATGTCAGCAACACTAAGCATAGCTTCAAAATCAGTATTTTACGAGAAGATTATTCTGGAACTTTTTTCTAAGATGACCCTTGGGTCACTCTGCTTGACATTACCTGACGGAAGGCGGATCAATTTTGGAGAAGGAGAAAATTCGCTTGTTGCCTGTATTGAAATAAAAGACACGAACTTTTTTAAGCGGTGTGTCTTATATGGAGATATTGGATTTGGTGAATCTTATGTTGAGGGAGAATGGGATACAAATAACATTCAAAATGTTATAAAATGGTTTCTTTTGAACATTGAAAATGCGCCGAGCGTTTCGGGGAGTAAGTCACAGAGTTTTGTTATCAATATTTTTAAATTCTTCAATAAAATCTATCATTCTAAAAGAACAAATAGTGTTGGAGGTTCGCGGAAAAACATTTCAGAACATTACGACCTCAACAATACATTCTTTTCTTTGTTTCTTGATCCAACCATGACCTACTCTTCTGCTTATTTTAAAAAAGAGGGGATGACTTTGGAAGAAGCACAAATTGCGAAATACGACAGACTTTGCAAACAATTACATCTAAAACCTTCTGATCATGTGCTTGAAATTGGCAGTGGCTGGGGCGGGAATGCGATCTACATTGCAAAAACTTACGGATGCAAAGTAACAAGCCTCACAATTTCTGAAGAGCAGTTTAAACTGGCGAATGAGCGTATTAGAAAAGAAAATTTATCGGACAAGGTGTCCGTAATTTTAAAAGATTACCGTTTAATGGAAGGTAAATTCGACAAGCTTGTCTCTATTGAGATGCTTGAAGCCGTAGGTGCAGAATTTTACAACGCTTATTTCAAAAAATGTAGTGATTTTCTAAAACCAAATGGAATTTTTGCCATCCAGGCGATTACCTGTCCGGACAACCGTTTCGAAAACTTAAAAAACAATGTCGACTGGATCCAGAAACATATTTTTCCGGGATCTCTTCTCCCTTCCGTTGGTGCCATAAATAAATCTATCAATGAGGTCTGTGATCTCACGCTGGTAGATCTCAAAGACCTTGGACTTGATTACGCGCATACACTTAAAATCTGGCAACAGGAATTTATGAAGAATATCGAGGAAGTAAAAAAGCTAGGCTTCGATGATTATTTCATCCGGAAATGGAACTATTATTTTTGTTATTGCGAAGCAGCTTTCGCGATGCGGAATATCAATGTGATGCAATTGGTTTATTCGAGACCTAATAATACCGGGAGATAGAGTAATAGGTGATTCCGCATATTTAATTTCTTTCCTCTCTGAATCTTGTAAAAATAACGGCTGCAACACAGCAGAGTCCAAATCCAAATATACCATTCAATCTTATTCCGAAGTCATTTCCCACATCTTTTCCGTAGATCAAGAGCATCGCAAACAAAGCAATGCCAAAGGTTTGCGCGATCTTCACGAAAAAATATCTTACAGCATAATAAATTGCTTCTTTATTCTCTTTTGTGTCCTTACTGTCTTTTTCGATAATCTCGGCAAGGATAGCATTTGGCAAAATATTTAGCGAAGCCAAAGGTATTGCGGCAAAAGCGATTAGAGAATAAATCTGTATGAGCGGATGAAAATCATTTTTCCCAAGAAAAAAAATCCCAAGGAAAACAAGAGACAGTAAGCCTAACGATGTAATAACAATCACCTTTTTTCCTGTTCGTTTAGCGAGGTAATTTACAATAGGGTAAAATAAAAACGAAACCAGTACCATCGTGACCATGAGTTTGTTTCCAACACTTTCGTCTAGCGGTAAGAGCACGGTGACAAAATACATGAGTCCTGATGTAATAATGGTAACAGCGATGAAATAGGAAAAATCTGCGACTATAAATAAAAGAAAATTTCTATTGTGCAGTGTCTGCTTTAAAGCGTTCTTCATGGGTACAGCGCTTGGTACGCTCATTGAATATTTTTTTTCATCAATAGCAAGAACAGTAATGAGCATAAAAACACCTCCCAGCAGAGCCATGATTAGCACACTGACCTGGAGTGCTGAAATTCTTTCAACAATTCCGAATGAATCCTGAATAAGATCAGTTAAATTAAAGACGTTAGACGATATTCCAATTCCCATTACGTAGCCGATGGATTGAAAAATAGACATTCGCACTTTGTCTTCAGCGCTTGGTGCAAGCTCAGGCAGCAAAGCATTGTAGGGAATGATGTAAGTTGTCGAAGAAACGTAAAATCCTACCAACGCGAAAATCAACCAGATAATATTTTCTGAACTCTCTTCCTGTTTTAAAGGATAAAAGATCATAAAACAAAAAATTATAGATGGTAAAATGGCCAACTTCATTATAGGAATTCTGCGTCCCTTTGGATTTTTACTTTGGTCGCTGTACTGCGCAATGAAGGGATCTATCACAGCATCCACTAATCGCCCGCTTGCCGTAATAAGTGCTATTACATTAAAAAATCCAAAGATAACAACCTGCGTAATTAATTTTGGAAGTTCGCTGCTTTCCGGCGGCAGATACAAATAAACGAGGATAACACTGATAAGGTTGATCATGACGCTCCAGCCCATCATGCCAAAGCCGTACGCGATTTGTTTGCTCCGGGGTAATCTTTGATGTTCCATTTAAATTCTAATTCCTATTACTAACACATCATCCACCTGCGCCAAATTACCTCTCCATTCTTCAAAAGTTTTTTCAAGAAACTCTTTTTGTTTTTCCATAGGGTGATCCTGAATACTTAACAACGTTTCTTTAAATCGTTTATACATAAATTTTTTCTCCTTCTTTCCGCCAAACTGATCTGCGTAGCCATCTGTAAACAAATAAACAGTGTCATTTTCTCTCAGCTCGAAAAGTTGATTAGAAAAAGGGTTCGCTCTCGTTTCTGCCGATGCTGTAATAGGCTGCTTATCTGCTTTTAAAATAATAAGTTCTTTATTTCGTATAATATAAACAGGATTGTTTGCGCCTGCGTACTCGAGAAACTTGTCCTGCATATCAATGCTGCAAAGCGCCATATCCATGCCATCTCTCAGCTGTTTATCTTCTGCATTTTTATTCAGAATTTTTTTTAGTTCGGCATCTACAAAATCGAGCGCTTCAGCAGGCGAACCTATTTCGGGATTCTTAAGCGTCTGATTTAATAAATTGTTTCCTATAATACTCATGAATGCACCGGGAACTCCATGGCCAGTGCAATCTACGGCAGCGATCACAAGCCTGTGAGAATCTCCCTGATACGGAGTTCCGCGAGGTGCTCTAGTCCGGCTTCTAATATCATATTTATCGAACCAGTAAAAATCTCCGCTCACTACATCACGGGGCTTAAATAAAATAAAAGAATCAGGCGCGTATTCTTTTAATTTTTCCATCTCAATCAGAATGGATCTTTGTATCCTTTTCGAATATTCAATACTGTCCCTTATATCTTTACTCTGTTCGTCAAGTTCTTTTCGTTGATCAGTAATTTCCTGTTCCATTTTTAAACGTTCGCGAATATCGCGCGCATAAATTACAATGGCCGGTCTACCGGCATAAGGGGCCACTTTAGCGGAACATTCAACCTGAATAACAAGTTTTGTTTTAGTTACAAAAGGGATGTCGGTATATATTAATCCTTCTTTTTCCCAAACGTCTGCAACCACTTTAGAGCTTCGAGCGAGATAGTCTTTCGGATGAAGGTCAAATAGAGAAAGACTTTCAAGCTCTGCTTTTGAATATTCCAATAACTTTGCTGCGCTTGGATTGCTTTGATGGATTTTCCCATCTACAATGTCGATCACTAACATAGCATCATTTGCCTGATCAATAATACTTTCGTAGTTGTTTAACTCTTTCTTTAAGGCATCAATAGTCTTTTCACAATTTGAAAGTTTTTCCATTTTTACTTCAGACACTGCTGCTGATACATTTTCTGGGATAAGTCCTCGTAGCGCCACATAAGCCTTGTCCAGCTGATCGACAATAGGAAATATCAGGGCCGGATTAAGGAACTCCCCCACTTTGTCGGGTCTCGATACATAACGCACTACACCCGTTTTATCAATGAGAAAAGATGCGGGCAAAGGAATTCCTTCTTCATAAGTCTCTGCAAATTGATTGTCATATTCCTTCAATTGCACACCATAAACCATTGCCGTTCGCTGACGTTGGTCGGAAAGCACTTTAAAATCCAGATCAAGCTTTTCAACCATTTGTCTGTTAACGCCAACAGGATCAGGGCCTATAGCCATTACTAAAACGTCTTTGGATTTGAATTTATCATTGTTTTTTTCGTAAGACCGCAGCATCATGTGACAGCCAGGACACCAATCGCCACGAACAAAAATTAATAAAACGTGTCGTTTACCTTGAAAATCGGACAGTTTAGTAAGATTTCCGTCCTGATCCGGTAACTCAAATTCATCTGCCAGATTACCAGTTTGAACGCGGTATCCGCCGCGTGATTTTTTTAGCAATTGATTTTTATCTTTGATAGTTCCCCATGTAAATACCAGTGTGAATATAAGTATGGGAGCGGCTATTAACAAAGCGTACCAGCTGCAATTTCCAACAAAAACAGCTACAACAAAAAATAGGAACGCCAAACTTGTTCCCAATGGTTCAAGCCATGAATAACCGGTGTAGGCAAACGTCCTGAAAAAGGCGATTCTTAGAATACAGACCAGTGCCGCCAATTTTAAAGCAGAAGTTAGAAATGGAAAATTCGAAAAAGGAAGGTCAAATGCCAATCCTATCAGAAGGGCCGAAGCAAAAACAGTTATGAACTGGTACCAACTTGTGTATTTGGAAAGTTCGCTTAAAGCTGAAAAAAAAGCAAACACAGAAAGTATCGCTGAAACCAGAGCGTAATCTAAGATCAGAGAAGCTATGGCCGCAACGTTAAGCAGAGCAGCTAAGGTGGTAGCCTTATGAATTTTTCTCATAATTGGTAATCAAATATAAGGAAAAACAGACCAATTAAATTCTGTTATTCTATAACCGCCATAACAACCAAAAACCCCGCCCCTAAAGGAGCAGGGATTAAAATTTTATTAAAAAATTAGTTTTTAATAATTCTAATTGTTTTTGATTCATTGTTTTGTTTAAGATTTACAAAATAAATTCCAGCAGGCTGTTCTTCAAGGCTAATCTTATTTTTACCTTCCATTATCTGCTCATCTAAAATTATCTTCCCTAAGCTATTCATTACTCTTACTTTTGTATTCTGAAGTACTTCAATAGTAAAGTGACCAGTGGTTGGATTAGGATAAAGATTAAACTGAATAGCTTCAGAAAAAACTTCTATTCCTGTGCATTCGCTCACATGCCTAAGTAGTGATCCTCCCCCAGAACAGCCACTCAAGGCATCTACACCTACGACATAGAAAATACTCGTGAGCGTGGGACTGATGACAATTATGGGTGTAGTTGCTCCATTACTCCAGGTGTAGTTTGTAGCACCTATTGCTTTTAAAATAACACTTTCACCTTTGCAAATAACAAGCGGACTTGCACTCGTGATAGTTACTGTAGGTTTTATACCTGTTACAATAACGTTAGCAATAACCGCTACTGAAGACACACACCCAACCGATCCAGTTCCTGTTATCGAATAACTTGTAGTTACCGAAGGCGTCACAGTTGAAGAAACACCTGCTATTATTGAGGTGCCGCTCACGAATGTGTAAGACAAAGCCCCTGTTGGCTGAAGGATAAATGCATCGCCCGCACAAATAGAGCCGCTATATACAGTAACCGTCGGTAAAGGACTTACCGCTAGAAAAAGTACTGCTTGTCCGATGCAACCTCCCTGCGGACTTGTACCGCTCACTGTATAACTTGTGCTAATAGTTGGAGATACCGTATTGGATCCGCCAGAGAAAGTATAATTAGAAGCACCCGATGGTACAATTGTAAAAACACTTCCCGCACAAACACTTCCTGTATTTAAAGCAATTGTGGGCGAAGAAGTTATATTGACGCTAACGGTCACCGAACCAGTGCAACCTGTTGTTGCATCTGTACCACTTACTATGTAGGTTGTGTTGCCAGAAGGAGAAACAACATTGCTACCACTGGAATATGTATAAGAAGACGCGCCTGAAGGCAAAATAGTAAAACTCTGCCCTGCGCAAATGCTTCCGTTACTGGCAGTAATAGAAATCGTATTTACAAAAACTGAAAACGCAATAGAATCCGAACAACCGGTTAAAGCATCTGTTCCACTCACCATGTAAATAGTACTTATTGTAGGCGTAACATTAGTTGACCCTCCCGGATAAGTATACGTAGAAGCCCCTGAAGGTACAATGGTAAATTGTTCGCCTGCGCAAATAGTTCCGTCACTAACGCTTAAAGTAGGAAGTGCAGCTGTGGTGATAAATACAAAACTACTATCCGAACAACCGGTTAAGGTACTGGTTCCAATTAAGCTGTAATTCGAATTGGAGAGTGGCGTGACCGTGATCATGCTCATACTAGAACCAGAGCTCCAGGTATATGTATCAGCTCCTGCGGCACTTAGGGTGCTTCCAATTCCGGTACAAACAAGCGTACTTCCACTTATATTTATAACCGGAACTGGCAAAACCAAAACCGTTTCAGAATATATAGCGCTGATTCCGGCTGTATTACCTGTCTCAAAATCTATTGTATAAGTTCCTGCTGTGTAAAAAGTAATATCAGGATTTTGCACCGTGGCTGTAGATACGCCGTTTACACTATACGACCAGGCTGTTGGCGCGTTTGATGATTGATCGGTAATCTGTAGTAAAGATTCAGCGCAAATAGTTGCAGAGTTAATGGAGAAGCTGGCCGTGGGCACAATTTGCGCAAAACCGTTTGTTACCATCAGTGCAAACGAATAACCCAGCACCTTTTCGAATAATTTAGATTTCATAGAGGAAGTTTTTAGTACGCTTTAACAAGCGTAAAATTGTGCCAGCTTACTTTCAAACTTCGCCGCCCACTCCATTTCAAATGTGTTTTTCAAAACAATTAACGAAATGCTTTAGGGGTAAAAAAAAATTCGCTTGCAATTTGCAATCAAAAAAAATGTAAAATGGTGCTTACCGAAATAAAAAGCTTTGCGATGCCCGTAAATATTAACTCGAACGAAAATACTATGCATGTTATTTGTTAACAGTACTAGGGGGGAAATGTGTTAAATCAACGATGGATAATTGCAAAAAAAAGTTAACCTAATTCACTTACCCCTGTTTGTTAGTGTAGAAAAATGTAACTATCAGAAAAATTTTCCTCAAAAATCCACACACCGGTATTATAAAAAAAGTCCTGTCACGGTTAAACGTGACAGGACTTTTTAATTGTTATGTGGAAACTTACTTCACTTCTTCAAAGTCAACATCCGTTACATTCTCAGTGTTACCTCCTTCAGCATTTTGATTAGCTGTAGTTTGTTCACCTGCACCAGCATCCTGATTCGGTTGCTGTTGCTGTGCTTTGTACATGTCTTCACTCGCTGCAGTCCATGCTGCGTTTAAAGCTTCTAAAGCAGGAGTTATTTTCGCTATGTCTTTTGCTCCGTGTGCAGTTTTTAATTCTGCTAAAGCACTTTCAATAGTTGTTTTTTTCTCAGCAGGAATTTTATCACCGTATTCTTTCAACTGTTTTTCAGCTTGGAAAATACTGGTATCTGCTTCGTTTAATTTTTCAACTTCTTCTTTTGCTTTTTTATCAGCATCAGCGTTTACTTCCGCTTCACGTTTCATACGATCGATCTCTTCCTGGCTTAAGCCACTTTTTGCTTCGATACGGATGTTATGTGATTTACCGGTTGCTTTGTCTTTTGCGCTTACATTTAAAATTCCGTTAGCATCAATATCCAGAGTCACTTCAATTTGCGGCACACCACGCGTAGCGGGTGGAATTCCATCCAAATTGAACTCACCTAATTTACGGTTGTCTTTCGCCATCGGGCGTTCACCCTGGAACACTACGATCTGCACGGAAGGCTGATTATCTGCTGCTGTACTGAAATCCTGTGATTTTTTAGTTGGAATGGTTGTATTTGACTCAATTAATTTAGTGAATACACCACCCATTGTTTCGATCCCTAAAGATAAAGGTGTAACGTCTAACAACAATACATCTTTTACTTCTCCGGTTAAAACACCACCTTGAATCGCTGCACCTAAAGCAACAACCTCATCAGGATTTACACTTTTGTTTGGAGCTTTTCCGAAGAATTTCTCAACCGCAGCCTGTATTGCAGGAATACGTGTTGAACCTCCCACTAAAATAACTTCATTGATATCTTTTGTTTCTAATCCAGCATTTTTAAGTGCCGATTTACAAGGAGCAATAGTACGTTGAATCAAACTATCAGCTAATTGTTCGAATTTTGCACGGGTTAAAGTTTTAACCAAGTGTTTCGGCATACCGTTAACCGGCATGATGTAAGGTAAGTTAATTTCGGTAGTAGTTGTATTGGATAATTCAACCTTAGCTTTTTCAGCGCCTTCTTTCAAACGTTGCAGTGCCATAGGATCTTTACGTAAATCCAATCCTTCTTCTTTTTGAAATTCATCAGCCAACCAATCAATGATCACCTGATCAAAATCGTCACCACCTAGGTGCGTATCACCATCCGTCGATTTCACTTCAAACACACCATCACCTAATTCTAAAACTGAAACGTCATGTGTGCCACCACCACAGTCAAACACCACAATTTTCATGTCGGTATTTTTTTTGTCCATGCCATAAGCAAGGGCAGCAGCCGTTGGTTCGTTAATGATACGTTTTACTTTTAAGCCTGCAATTTCACCGGCTTCTTTAGTAGCCTGACGTTGTGCGTCATTAAAGTAAGCAGGAACTGTAATTACAGCTTCTGTAACTTCCATACCTAAATAGTCTTCAGCTGTTTTTTTCATTTTTTGTAAAATGATAGCCGAAACTTCTTGTGGTGTATATTTGCGGTCATCAATCTGAACACGCGGCGTATTATTATCTCCTTTAACTACTGAATAAGGTACACGTTTTACTTCTTCTGTTACCTCATCGTAAGTATGTCCCATAAAACGTTTAATTGAATAAACTGTTTTTGTAGGATTTGTGATCGCCTGACGTTTTGCAGGATCACCCACTTTACGTTCTCCACCTTCAACAAAGGCAACTACCGAAGGGGTAGTACGTTTTCCTTCATTGTTGGCAATAACCACAGGTTCGTTACCTTCCATAACTGATACACAGCTATTTGTGGTTCCCAAATCTATTCCTATTATTTTTCCCATTTTATTATTTATTATTGATTACTATTAATTTCTGCCTAAGGCTTTCAATAAATATGCCAAATGAGCTATTTAACAAAATTCTGACAGACTGTCATTTTTGTATAAAAAAAAGGGTTAATTTGGCTTAAAACGAAGTTAAAGGCTAATTTTTGGCAGTTATTTACACCCGATAATCTTATCGAAAGAATCGTAAAATTTGTATTTGCAGGTGTTTACGTTGGAGGAATAATAGTTTATAAATTCGGCTGCGATTTCCTTTTTCACAAGCAACTTACTTCGGAAAGTGAAAATACCTAACGCCGCATTGTCTTTAAAATTGGAATATAAAGGTTTGTTTTGATTTAGACTCAGGGACGGCTTGGAAAACTCCATAAAATCAACGTACTCCTGTGTTGCAGCGTATACAATATATTCTACGAGCCACATTTTTCTTCCCGGAACATCTTGAAGATTTTTCCTTGAAAGATTAATTCCGACCGTAGCCATAAAATCCTTAGTGCTGAAACGGACACTAATGTTTTTTACACCAGCAATATCACGAGTCTCTTTTGGATCGTTCACAACATAGTCTACATAATCATACGTTCTGGTTACGCCTTCATTATAAAAATGATTTCTTATAATCAGCATATAAATTTTCGCATTCGTAACAGGTGGAAAATAAATCGAGTTTGTTTTAGTGCCTGCGCTACTGGTTGGTGCATAATTTATGTACGCGTCAACCGGAGTATTCTGTGCGTAAGGAAAGTAAGGCGCACTAAAAGGAAGTCCCACACTATCAACATCCGCAATGGGACTTGCAATGGATGTAAAAACATTGCCGGTGTGTGTGTTCTTTACAGTTAAAGTATAGGTTCCACCCTTCTCCAACTTCTCTGAGCTTACGTATACTCTTTGTGTAGTGCTAAACGCGCCAGATTGTGCAGTCACAACAGAATCATGAAAAATTACTGCTTTAGTGTTCGAAGAATGGTTCATAGTAACCGTGATCTCGTCTTGCTTGTAATTAACAGAATCAGCTACTTTTGCCATTTGATTTGCATCACCCTCGCCCAAGAACACTTTGTTAACCCGAATAATCTGGATGTCCTCATAAGGATTCAAAACCGCATGAATAGTTGGAATCTCTTTGTAGGGAGCATTCAATTTAAGCTCGTTTTTACAGGAAGAAAAAACAAGTACCAAAAAACAGGTAAGAACCAGACTATTCTTTAATATTTTCATAAGTATTGCGTCAAAGATACAGCAATTTTTGAGCCGTTAAAGTTCTTTTAGCTCTGAATGAAGCTTTTTATATAAAGTACCAAATCCTTTGTATAAGTGGTCAGAAAAGCTCCTTTCGTGAAACACGCTAATAAAAAGTCCGTCCGTTTTTTTAATTTCTTTAACAAGATGAATCATTTCTTCTAGGGCTGGACCCGGAGCCACGTTTTCGTAAACGGTATAAACACCATCCATCACGCAAAAAGGTACAAACAAAAGATCTGCTTCCTTCTCTGTATTAAAATCATAATAATAGAAGGGATGTGACGTTCCTGCGCGAAAGCCGGGAGCAGAAGCGAACCCCATAGAAAAATCTGCTTTGATCCCATTTGCAATCAAAAGTCCGGGTGTAGTTTTGATATCAAAACGAAGAAAATGTTGCCGTGAAAGAAATATTTTTTCTTTTGCTTTTTGAGAAAGGTGGTTGACCTCTTCAGCAAGAAATTTTTTATCACGAGAAGACTCGTAAGAAGGATGTACTCCCATCCAGGCGTGGTTTTCTTTTAAAATTTTAAAAACCTTTTCAAAGGCTGGCGACGAGGGATTAACCGTTCTATCGTAAGTGGTACCTGTACGAAAAAGAAAAAAATAAATGAGGGGGATTTTTTGTTCAAAACAAAAATCAGATACTTCCTCATAAATATCAAACGGATCGCGTTTTTTCCCGGACAAAACCGCTAGTCTTTCTTTTAAATTGTTAAGATCAAATTTTAGAAGGTCTTTGGCGCAAGCTCCCAAAGTTCTTAGAAGTCCTTTAGATTTGTACGCATACAAATTATCTACATCGATGGTACTCAGCAGCAGGAATTTTTTCGTTGGGAATTTAAAGTCCGGATAAAATTGGCATAGTGCGTTTCTCAGTTCAAGGATCCAATGATCGAGTACCGGCTTTAAATGGAATTTATTTTTATAAAGAAGAGATACTGATGCCTCAAAACGCCCATGTTTATCGGCTTCAAAAACCTGCCATTCTTCATAGCGCGAAATGAAATAAAACACTGCGGAAAAAATATCGAAGGAAAAATTTATGCTGTTTGCCTGCTCATAAAAATAGAGCGCACTGTTTTTCACAAGCGAAGAAGGTTTACCTTCTTTGATTCCGTTTTCCGACACTAACCCTGTTGGCATGATTTGGAAGACGCCTTCAACTTCTACGGTGGAATAATTAATCTTTGTTTCTTTTGAGTTTTGAAATTCCCTTAGATCTGAAGTGACAGTGTAATTAACCTTCAATACATGGTTAAAAATAAATTTGCAGGTGTATTCGAGGCGCGGACTTTTCTGTTGAGCATAAATAAATAAACCCGGAAAATCTGTAGGAACATCCAGGCCAAGTAAAGTATATAAACTGTCTTTGTTGAGCACCGGATAAAGATAATTTTTTTTAGCACAACAATTACAAACAAAAAAAAGGCTACCCGATTGGAGGCAGCCTTTTTACTTAAGAAGATTTGTTTATTGAATTACAATTTTATAGTTAGCCGAAGCGCCGTTTGTAGTTACTCTTACAAAATAAACACCTTTAGCATGACCAGAAAGGTCAAAAGTAGTACTTGCTTCTTCTGTAGACGCTTTCATGATTAGAGCACCTACTGAATTAAGAACAAGAATATCTTTTGAACCTTCAAAACCAAAACTAGCTGTAATCAATCCTGTAGAAGGATTTGGATATAAACTTACATTTCCGTTTAAGACATTCTGCTCACGAAGACCTGTACAAGCATCAACAATAACAGTTACTGTCATTGAATTTTTACAAGTGTTTGTTCCTTCACCTTCCACCACGTAAGTAGTAGAAGTTGCTGAAGGTCCGAACATGATCGTGTTTGTGTTTACAGTTCCTGGCATCCAGGAATAAGTGGTAGCACCTGAAGCTGTTAACACAAGTGATTCATTTGAACAAACGGTAGGTGAAGCGGGACTAACCAATACTATTGGTAAAGCATTCGCTGTTAAAGAAACTGTTTGGCTAGCTGAACATCCAGCACTATTAGTACCGGTAACAATGTAAGTTCCAGAACTTGCCGGAATAATTATAACGGCAGCATTCTGTGTGCCTGTGTTCCATGAGTAAGTAGTTGCTCCGGATGCAGTGAAAGTAGCTGCCGACTTAGCACACACGGTTGCTGAAGCAGGTGTAATAGTTAACACCGGAACCGTTCCGGTTGCAATCGCAACCGTAGTTTGTCCTGTACACCCCGCAATGCTTGTGCCAGTAACAGAATAAGTAGTATTAGATGTAGGGCTAACCACAAAACTATTGGTAGAAGGTCCTGAGGTCCAAACATAAGTGCTTGCACCGCCAGCGGTTAAAGTTGCGCTTTGGCCTGCACAAACAACTGTAGGATTAGACACCGCAGATACTACAGGTAAAGTGTTGGCAACGATCTCAACTGTTTGTGATACAGCAGTACAATTAAGGTTTTGACCCATCACCGTATAAACAGTAGTTGCTGTTGGATTTACAGCATTTGTATTGGTAGTTACCGTAGCGCTCCAACTGTAAGAATTAGCACCGTTTGCTGTTAAAGTTGCTGTATTACCTACACAAACCGCAGTAGATGTAGTAGCAATGTTAATTGTAGGAGTAGGTGTAACGCTCAGAGAAATACTAGTACTTCTTGTACAAGTACCATTTGCTGAAGTAACAGTGTAAATAGCAGGTGATGACAATGTAGCCGAAACAGTATTTCCAACAGCTGACGACAAGCCAGTAACCGGAAGCCATGAGTAAGATCCAAAGCCCTGTCCATTTAATTTAAAATCAGGTCTAACCGAATAAGCAAACGAAACAGCAGTATTTGCAGCCACAACGCCAGGTGTTTGAGAATCTGCTCTATAAACCACTGTGCTTGGAAAAGCAGTTGGAGAATTGTATTGAATTACTACATCATTAGCTCCTCCGAAAAAATTATTAGAGAAAGTAGTTTCTAAAATAATATTACTTGTTCCGTTCCATACAAAAGCAGAAGCGAAGTTATGTATGTTTGCGTAACCTACGGTTGGCGCAAAATTAGCCGGAGCTACCACGTTTGTTAAACCGGTTTGGAAAGTCGCTAATGAAGTAAGAGCAGTGGCTCCGATACTCACCTGGAAACTTTGGTTAGAGTTAATACTGCCACCCCAATTCGAACCTAAAGAAACTACCGGAAACTGAATACTCGATAAAGGAGAACCCGCTGAGAAACCACCTGCTGTAAGCTCGGTTGCAAGAACTAACATTTGCATGCGTTGTCCCCCGTAAAAAGCACTATAAGGTGCAGGATAACCGGTAGCAGTTGTCGCCGCTCCATTTAGGTTTGCTTGTGTTCCGAAATTCAACGTTTTAGGTATCGTCCCACCTGAAGCAATAATCGGTTGCGCTATTCCCGGACAAACTATTGCTGAGGCAGGAGTTAGGGTGATGGCAGAAGGTGTAGCATTCACTGTTACTGCAACAATCGCCATGGTTGAAGCACAACCGTTAGCCGAAGTCGTTAAACTGTAAGACCCCGAAGCTGTAGCTGAGGCGGATACTATAGAAGGATTTTGAGTACCGGAGGTATAGCTTCCCGGACCATTCCATAAATAAGAAGTTCCTATATCACTTGATCCGGCAAGGCTTAAATTTTGTCCTGAACAGATAACAGGTGTCGAAGAAGTTGCTGTTGCTGTTGGAAGAGCATTCACCGTTAAAGTTCCTTCGTTAGATGTTGCCGTTAAAGATGCAGCAGCACAAATTGTTTCAAGTGTAATATAATAAACACCTGCAGGTAAAGGGGCACTTGTGTATGAAGTAGTTGTAGAACCTGTACCACCTGATACCGGTGCGTATGGTCCGCCTGGTGTAACACCCACTTTCCAAAGGTAAGTTGTAGTTAAACCAATACTAAAGCCTGTAGACACAGCCACTAAAGTTTGACCCGCACAAGCTGTTGCAGCTGTAACTGCAAGCACTCCCCCGTTTGCAGTTGTACAAACAGGAATCGTGTATTCATGAGCACCCATATCGGGAGTAGTTGCGCTTCTTGTAGTATTTTCAATATCCGCAGTAATTCCCACTAGTGGAGTACCTTGATTATCAAGACCAGCGTTGCCGCCTACTAATTGCATGTGAAGATCGGTATTGCTTACAAATACCGGCAGGATATTTTTAGAGTTAAGATTTCCACCGAATGCAGTTTGTATACCAAGAAGGTTCGTTTGATTTGCTCCAAGGTACCCTAAGACTTGTGAGGTTGATGGTCCACCTACAAAATAGTCGTTGTAGTCAACGGATGTAAAAACAGTAGCGCTCACGTTCGCATAAATCGCATACACAACATCGGTTGTTAAAGCCAGGTTATCGTAAGTGTTCGAGAAAATATTATTACGTACATTAAGATTCCCACCCGCTGCATTTATATATAGTGGTGATGAAGGTGTACCTCCACTAGCAGCGTAACCAGGATGTGCCCCAAAAAGATTTATCGAGTTAAAGTCAATATTGATACCGCCTGTCGTAGCACCTTCGAGGTGTATTCCTACAGGAGCCCATTGAAAACTACCAAAAGATACATAATCAGGATAACTGTAAATATCGGAAAGAAAATTGTTTCTGATGTTAATGTTACTTGCAAGAACTCCAGTATTAACAATCATTCCTCTAATACCATATCCACCCGTGTTTGTATTTACAATTGTACGAATCACATTTGCATTCACAGTACCATTAATAACAGAAGCTCCGATATAAAGCCCCGCAAGAGCGTTAACACCTGAAGAACTAGTTGTAGAGTAAAGATCTGTGATCGTATTTTGTGCGACTGAAAAGCCAATGTTATTAGCATTCATATTTATGCCGTAAAAACCTGATGCAGACGTTGTAAAATTCTTAATTACGTTCGCCGTAACAGAGAAAGTTGCATCATTTATTAGGGCGATACCACCCCCGGCAGCCGAAGTACTAAGATTTTGAATTGTATTCGAGGTAATTGCCATGTTCACAGCACCATTCACATAGATACCGTTACCGGCAACATTTGCCGTTCCCGACGCTGCAGGGCCAATGAGATTATTAGAAATAACCCAGTTGTCGAGACCACCTGCTGACACTGTTGCAGACCCTACAGCTAAAATACCCTGGAAGAAAGTTGAGAATGAGTTACCACTAATAGTGATATTGTCATTGTCGCTTCCCCCTGTTCCTGAAGGCACTGGTCCATCCACTCCGGCAATGACACCATTTGAACCTCCATTATACCCGCCTTTTAAAGATGTATTTATAATCGCAATAAATTTATTTCCCTGACCGGCACTTGCCAGCCAAATATTTGCAGACGCAGAAGAAATATTAGCGTTGTTTACAGAAATGGATGCACCCGCTGTATTAATACCATCCACAGTTATGTAGCGAGCATCTTGGAATTTAAACACTGAACCTAAAGTAACATTGGTTGGGGTGATTGAGACAGCCAAACCAGCTGCCGGTATGATTAATAAAGAATTGGTAGCGCTCGCATCCAGATTGTTAACAAACACAATCGGGAACGTTTCTGCTGTCGAATATAACGCGTCTGTTAAAGAAAACGTCACTGGTCCAGTTAAACAATAGGTATTATAAGCATTGGCTGCAGCGGTTAAACTTGTAAAAGTCCCTGCCGCGCCCACTGTATAAATTCCATTTAAAGTAGAAGTAACGGTATAAGTATTTGGGGTTGTTGGCGGAGTCGTAATTGTATTTACATCAGACCCGGCAAATCCGGCAGAAGGTGACGCAAATAAATTAGGCGTAGAGGCTGCATCCTGCGCTACCAAATAATAACTGATCACATCAGTTGCTACGGCGGTGTAAGCCATATCAAATGTCCAAACTCCAGAAATGGCAGTGCCTGAGGTCAAAGTTCCCGAAACACTTGCATAAGCCCCAGCATTTACTTTATAATAAAGACGCGGCGAAAGTAGTGCTGATCCAATTCCAGAAGCGTCTGAAAGTGCTGCTGTGAAAGAACGTGTAGCAAGGTTACACGGTTGCGATGTAAATCCTGATCCAAGCAAGTTTGGCATCGTTAAATCCATAAGAACGAAAGTTCCTTCCCAAGCTCCAATATCAGGTGTGGCAACATTTCTTACAGTTGCGGCATAATCGTCGGTAATTCCGGCAACTGGTGAGGCGCCTGATTCTATTTGCGTTGGCGTAACTGTATTAATGTTTAAAAAATTGGCATTGCTACCTAAGATACTTACAAAGGTTGGATTTTCGGTTATGGACGATACGTCTCTGGTTACCATTAGAGTTTTGTATGCTGCAAGAGTTTGCACTATAGCCGTACCATCTGTGAAAATTAAATTACTTGTTCCAGGAGTTCCGGCATAAAATAAATTACCATTTGAGCTTACTGAATAACTGGCTAGTGTTGCGGAACTGCGGCGGTAAGCTACTGTGGTTCCTGTGCCCGTTGGCACTGACGTATTCGATAATATGTTGTTTCTCATATCCAACGTACTGCCTGTGTTTGCAAATACAGCTGAAGTGCCAAAAAGTGTAGATGTACTCGTACCAGATAAGTTAATGGTATTAAAATATACAAAATTAGCTGTGCCACTTGCTAAATTAATCCCCATAACTGCATTAGCGCCTGCGGATGCTGGAGCAGTTAATCCTCCGATGAGATTATTATATATTCTATTTGAAGGGGCTCCATTTATAAAAATACCACTGATGACAGCAACGGTGCTGGTTGAAGAAATATCATAAATTTTGTTTTTAAATAGTGTTGCTGAGTTTCCTGCGGAAATTTGAATTCCATTTATAGTTCCCCCGCCTCCGGTAGTGCCGGTATTATTTAAAGAATAAATCGAATTTCCTGAAATAGTCATTGTTCCTGGCGATAAGAAAATCCCGTTATAAGATGCTCCACCAGCGCCTCCAGCAGTGGTACTGAAATTATAAATGGCATTGTTTTGAACAATTTTGTTGCCAGCAATACCATTCTCGCGAATACCATTGATTATGCCAGATAATGGAACGGAAAAATTACGTAGTATATTTCCATTCACTGTAATATTTATTGGCGAACTGGTACTGAAAATCCCGTCAATACTTCCCGTAGAAGTAATATTTGAATAACTTACTCCATCAATTAGGTTATTATTTATTACAGTATTATCAGGACTAGTCATTTTAATAAGACGCGTAGTACCACTTGCCCCAGCATTAGAAATGCCAGTAACAGTATTTGTGTTACAAAAAGCGTTTACCGGTGAACCTAGTTCGATAAGAACCGCAACACCTGTAGTTTTAAGTTGGACATTACTGATAGTGTTGCCATTAATATTTACCGTAGATGCCGTACCCGAATTTAGTATTCCGTTAAAAACGGCGCTTGTTGCAGCGGATGTGTAGGTGCAATTCGTAATAACATTGTTTAAAATGTTAATGGTATTAGCAGCAGCTGTTGATCCTGAAACATTTTGAATAGCTGACATAAGTTGGGTTGTGCCGGCACTTTGAAGTGTTACCGTGTTGCTATTGATTGTTGAATTCGCGCTTGCAGCAGTATTAATAAAAATACCCCTTAATACGTCAGCATGCGTTACACCTGCACCATTATTATTATTAAGTAAGTTGTATGAAACATTAATGCCGTATTGTGCCAAAGTACGAATTCCCGCAGAGGCAATAGCTCCGCCGCCACCAAAATTTATAATAGTATTGCCTGTTAAAGCAGATGCCCCTCCGATGTCATTTCCTGTATCTGCAAAAGCAAATGGAGTTGTGTCAGCGAATCCGATCATCGCAATTCCAATATTACAATTTTCAATGGTATTAGAATAAAACTTATTGTTTGAGTTAGCACCAGCAGCTGAAGTAACAGTTACAACAGTTGTATGAGTGGCTATTGAAGCATTTACAACTTCAATCCCTCTTGAACCATCAACAGCAAGAACAGTACCCGCAGCATTGTTTATTGTTTTTAATGTTATGCGGCAGTTTTTAATAGTATTGTTTTGACATCCGTCGGTAGCGCTTGCTTTAAAAAAACCATAACCATATTCCATTGTAGCTGGGTTGGCAATGTTTGCGTCATTCAGATCTATACCATCAATGGTTACATAATCTGTTCCAACAAAACTCCAGATTCCATCTTGTACAGCTGAGGTCGGTATCGCCGTTCCAGTCGCATAAGCTGTAATAATAGGATTAACCCCTACACCACTCTTTTGAAAAATAATTGTGTTTACAGCGGAAGCCCCTACAATTGTATTTAAGGTATAACCTCCAACAGGAGCAATCTCTGTGTAACCTACAGCAATATCAATGCTAACTGGTCCGCTTATACCTAAAGTGTTTAAGCTATTAATCGCCGCAGCGAGAGAGGTAATTGTTCCCGGCACCGCGTACGATCCGGACATTTGAGCATTTGAGCTCGTGATTGAAAACAATGCCGTTAGGAGGCATAAAGACTTAATGATTTTTTTCATTGTGTTTTTACTGGGTTAGAAATTAGAAATAATACCTTTTTTTGGGTTAAATAATTTTTATTTGTCTGCTAAAATAGCCCATTTATAGATACAAGAGGGCGATAACGCGAATCTTAGTTACCACCAAATAATTCTTAAGTTTGTTTAATTTTAAATTAACTACTATAAAATGAGACTACAAAAAACCAACAATAGCGAGCGTTACAAAAAATAAAAGTTAAGCTATATTTAATTTTTATTGGAGGCAACCCCTTCATTTTCTCCGCCTTTTATACCTGAAAAATTCAACTTTTACGTAACTATTTTTGAAATTCATTCTTTTAAACCGTGAAACTTTAATTCTTGGGGATAAATCGAGGAACTTTTAAAATCAAAAAAAGGCCGTCATTTAAAATGACAGCCTTTCAGAAGAAACTAAAATTTATTACTTATTTGATCTTAAACGCAGCTTTTACCTTAGCAACGTAATCTAATTTTTCCCAGGTAAACAATTCTACTTTCATAGTTTTTGTTTTTCCATCAGGTGACTTAAATGTTTTGGTAACCACTTCGTTTTTACGTCCCATGTGTCCGTATGCTGCTGTTTCACTGTATATTGGCGTACGCAGTTTAAAACGTTGTTCAATAAAGTAAGGACGCATATCGAATACTCGTTCAACGATCTTAGCAATTTCTCCATCAGTCATTTTTACTTTTGCAGTACCATAAGTATCAATAAAGATCCCCATTGGCTGAGCAACTCCGATAGCGTAGGAAACCTGAACTAATACTTCAGAACAAATACCTGCGGCTACTAAATTTTTTGCAATGTGACGTGTTGCATAAGCTGCAGAACGGTCAACCTTGCTTGGATCTTTTCCTGAGAAAGCGCCACCACCGTGAGCACCTTTTCCACCATAAGTATCTACAATGATCTTACGGCCTGTTAAGCCTGTATCACCATGGGGACCGCCGATCACAAACTTCCCTGTTGGGTTGATGTGGTAACTGATCTTGTTGTTAAATAAATGCGCGTATTTAGGATATTTTTTCTTAACACGTGGAATTAATATGTCAATGATGTCTTTTTTAATTTTTGCAAGCATTTTCGGCTCTGCGTCAAAATCATCATGCTGTGTAGAAACCACAATAGCATCGATACGAACCGGAACGTTATCATCACTGTACTCTAAAGTAACCTGTGATTTTGCATCTGGACGTAAATATTTTATTTCTTTATTTTCTCTGCGAAGTGCAGCTAACTCTAATAAAATACCGTGAGCAAGATCTAAGGCAAGCGGCATGTAGTTAGCCGTTTCGTTGGTTGCATAACCAAACATCATCCCCTGGTCACCCGCACCTTGTTCTTCTTTTTTCTTTTTGTCAACACCCTGATTAATGTCAGCAGACTGCTCGTGAATTGCAGAAAGGATCCCGCAAGAGTTTGCCTCGAACATATATTCCGATTTCGTATATCCGATTTTACGGATGACTTCACGAGCAATTTCCTGCACATCCAGGTATGCTTTTGATTTTACTTCTCCTGCAAGAATAACTTGGCCCGTTGTTACCAACGTTTCACAAGCTACTTTGCTATTAGGATCAAAGGCTAGAAAGTTATCAATTAATGCGTCCGAGATCTGATCGGCTACTTTGTCCGGATGTCCTTCTGACACGGATTCTGATGTAAATAAATATCCCATTTTGTTTTTAGTGAATTATTGTTGTTTTTGATTTATTTGTCTGTGTGAATTTTCAAAGATAAGCGAATGAAAACAACCTGCAAATTATTTAGCAGGAGTCAGTTTGAATTCGTAAAATTCCATAATTTGGTTGCATAATAATTTCTTGCAGGCCTCATCCACTTTTGCTGTTGCGGCGCTTTCATTATCTGCGTTAATTTCAAGGGTTATGTGTTTTCCAATGCGTACGTTCTCAATTTCAGAAAGGTTTAAATTTTTCATAGAGCCAGTAACTGCTTTTCCCTGTGGATCTAATAATGCCTTCATTGGCATTACATCGATTTCTGCAATAAATTTCATTTGTTGTTTTTAGAATTTGCTAATTTACTAAGTAATAAGCAGTTTACGAAAGAAATTCAAAAATGTTTATAATTCTTATGATTTTTTAATTTCTTTTAAAACAACTCAGAAATTAGCTGTGTTTTATCTTTTCCAGAATATGCAGCTACATCGTTAAGAATTACGTTTAACATACCTAGTTTTAAAGGGCTGTGGTTAGGGATAGTCATATGATGTTCGCCCATTAAATTAGAGGGAAGTCGGGTATGACTTCCAGTTTGTCTTGACACGTTAAACCCAAACTTTTCGACTAATTTGATTAATTGACTTGCTGAAAGACCTCTCGGAATTTTCATTCTTTCAAAGCGTAAGAATTTCTTCCTTAACCGAGTGCAGACGAATTATTTTGGGAAGTTTATCGCTATCGAAATGGCATTTTACTGCATCTTTAATTTGCTCTTTTAGCTCTTCGATTGTATCTGCTTCTGAAAAAATGTATTCACCTCAAGTTTTTGCAGTAAATCCGCCTTCAGGCGCCTCCTCTATCAGAAAAAAAACTTCGTTCATAATTTAGAGTTAAGAAATAATCTTCTTTCTAAAAAACGAATTATTTAAAACTGATAGCAGAATATAGAGCAGTATGACCAGGGGAATAGCCACAAAATTCAGGGTTAAAAGCATGATCACAGAAACGGCAAGAAAACAATAAACAAGTTTGTTGCTTGCCCAACTGAAGTTCTTGAACTTAAGTGCAAAAAGGGGCATTTCGGCTACCAGCAGAAAGCTCGTTAAGAAACTTAATCCTACTAGAAAAAAAGAATTATTAATGAGATTGGCTAAACCCACAAAATGAGATTGAAATTCTAAAATGAGTGGAAAAGAGCAAATAATCATCGTATTTGCCGGTGTAGGCAAACCGATAAAGGAATCTGATTGCCTGGTATCGTTGTTGAATTTAGCCAGACGGATGCATGAAAAAATTGTAATGACAAAACCCAAATACTGTGTCCATTCAAAGGGTGGCAAGTAAATCGTCCATCCCGATGCGGCCCGACCGCCAACAACCAGTAAAGCATTAGCATTGCCTAGTAGCTTAAAAATCATCGCTCCGGGCACCACACCGAATGTCACCATATCCGCAAGGCTGTCAAGATCTTTTCCAATTGCAGAACTCACTTTTAACATGCGGGCAGCAAAGCCATCGAAAAAATCGAGTACCAGCGCAATGCCAACAAAATAGGCCGCCCCCACGAGGTTATTATTAAACACCTGAACAATGGCAAGACAGCCGCACAAAAGATTTCCGCAGGTAATGGTGTTAGGGATGTGTTTTTTAATTGACATTTTTGCTCCTTTAAAAACAAATATAACATTTATAAAGTCAACCATTCTCAGTCTTTTAATTTTAAATTTAAGCTGTGAAAAGACTTTCCCGCATCGATTTTCTAATCCTACTCGCTCTCTGTGGCCTTTTTGTTTATGCGAGTTTGAGAGCGGTTCTGTTGGATGTGACCAATGATGAAGCGTATTCGTTTTATACCATGAAAAATTTCTGGTACGCCGAAGTGCTTTGCACCGGAAATACACATTGGCTTAACAGTATTGCAATAAAGACCGCCATCACGCTGCATCTTGAAAGCCCATGGCAGATCCGCTGGTTAAGCCTTCTATCGACGTTCGTTTTCTTTTGGATCATTTTTTTGTGGATCAGGTCGGTTGAGAATCCCGCTGTAAAATTTCTGATCTTTTCGGTTCTTCTATTAAATCCTTACATCATCGATTATTTTGTGCTGGCCCGCGGTTACGCTCCCGGACTGATGTTGGAAGCTTTGGCCATGTTTCTTTTGTTGAGAACACTTACTACTAACGAACTGAAACCGGCTTTCTACGCTTTGCTTTGCGCAGGATTAAGCGCGCTCGCGAATTTTAGCTTCGTTTATTTTTTCTTAGCCTTTTCGCTCATCTACTTTTTCGTATTTTATTTTAAGAAGGGCAGAACATTTTTGCGCACTTTTTCATTTTACAGGGACGGCATTTTCGTTTTATTTATTTTCGCCCTTGTTGCGAGAGCCTTCTTATTTATGACCCGCTGTTCCTACGATGTGTCTGGCGCCGGAACGAATGATTTCACAGAATATCCCATGGTATTTATTCATGGCTTAGTATACGACAGATTCATGGATCCTGTGCTTCTGAAATTTTTATCGCCTCCTGTTTTTGTAGGCATCGTAATATGCTGTCTGGTTGGAATTCTTCATAAAAACGCATCGGACGATAGGCTCTATTTTTTCTCAAGCCAGATCCTTCTTATCATGCTAATCACAATTGGTATTCTTCATACATTTTTTGGCATCGTCTTTCCTTATTACCGGAGCGTGATTTTTCTTTTTCCTACCACAGCGATTTGCTTCGTATGCTTGCTAAATAAAATTTCAGTTTCTGAAGTCCATAAAAAAATTATAATAGGTTCGTTAGGTTTTTTATTGATGATTAACTTCATTTCTACACTAAACATAAAATCCGTTTTCGATTATTTCCAACAAGCTGATCTCGAAGAAAGTTTTGACTACCTCGAATCCATTGGTGCAAGGCGTGTTGGCATTAGTCCGGAATTGTATGGTGGTTTCCGGAATTATTATAAAGTGAACATAAACAGAAGTTATAATTTTACAGGCGGATTAATAAATACAAGAATTCGTAAAAACAACGACATTCCTTACAAGGATCTCAGCACTTTTGATTATCTTCTGATAGCACCGCCTTATGATCTAAGCTACTATAAAGGAAGTAAAATAAAATTGGAGGCTTTGAAATGGTTTAAAGAATCGGGGACGTTGGTAGTGAAGGTGGAGACTGTCCTTTAGTCCGCAGCCGTAACTTGTATTTTATACTTTGTAGCAAGTCTGTGTTCATACCTTGTAAACTTGTACACTGTAGCAAGTCTAGCCGCCTAAGCGTCCAGCCATCAGACGGACTTGGTATAAGGTACATTATACATGGTACAAAAAAACATGGTACAACAGCGGCGTTAAGCAAATACCTATACTAATTTCCCGCTCAAATCTTCCCACTTCTCCATTTCCGTCTCCAGATCTTGTTTTAATTTTTCGTAGTTCGCGAAGAAGGTTTTATCGTTCATTAATTTCTCGTAATCAGCCGCGTTTGCAAGCTTATCATCGCATTCTTTAATTTTTGCTTCTAGATTAGTGATGTTCTCTTCTGCTTTTTTTATTGCATTGCGAATTTGTTTTTGTTCTGCTTCATTAGGCTTATTGCTATCTTTCTCAACTACGCTCGAAGTGACCGCTTTTTTGGTTTGTACAACTTCTTGTGCTCTTCCTGTTTTATCAAGATCAAGTTCATTTAAGCGTTCTACTTTACGTATTTGCATGAACTCTTCAATGTCGCATAAGTACTCTTTAACCTTGCCTTCACGGAATTCAAATAAACGGTCACAAATACCTTTCATAAAATCCCTGTCGTGACTTACCATGATCACTGTTCCTTCGTAATTGATCAGGGCTCGTTTTAAAATATCTTTCGAGCGAATATCCAAGTGATTTGTCGGCTCATCCATGAGTAACAGATTGTATGGCTCCAATAATAATTTACACAACGCTAAACGTCCACGTTCTCCACCACTTAATACCTGCACTTTTTTCTCAATGTCGTCTCCGCGAAATAAAAAGGATCCTAATAAGCCTCTTACCTGTCTGCGAACTTCACCAACGGCAGCCTCATCAATCGTTTCGAAAACTGTTTTCTTTGGGTCTAGTTTTTCTTCCTGATCTTGCTCGAAGTACCCCATCATCACACTATGACCTAAGGTGATCTTACCATCAAAGTCCACTTTTTTGGCGATCATTTTCATCATCGTACTTTTCCCTTCTCCGTTACGCCCAACCAGGCCTATCTTCTCGCCTTTGGTAATGATAAAATCTGCTCCTGAAAAAATATGTTTCGGTCCGTAATCTTTTGCTGCATTTTCAACCGTTAAAACAATTTTACCACTGTGAGCAGGTGTCGGAAAACGAAAATTCATACTTTGTGTATCGTCGTCGTCTACCTCCACACGTTCCATACGATCCAATTTTTTAATCAAGGATTGTGCGAATGCTGCCTTACTGGCTTTAGCGCGGTATTTATCAATCAGGACTTCCGTTTGATCAATAATTTTTTGCTGATTTTTTGCAGCGTTCTCTTGCTGTTCACGGCGTTCTTTCCGTAAGATCAGGTAACGAGAATAGTTTGTTTTATAATCGTAAATTTTTTGATTGGAAATTTCAATGGTACGATTAGTTACATTATCTAAAAAAGTTTTATCGTGACTGATCAATAATACCGAGCCCGAGTAGGTTTCCATAAATTCTTCCAGCCACATAATTGCTTCAATGTCCAGGTGATTGGTAGGCTCATCCAGCAAAAGAATATCAGGTTTCTGTAAAAGCAATTTTGCAAGCTCAATCCGCATTCTCCAACCTCCGCTAAACTCAGCGGTTTGACGATCGAAATCTTTGCGTCCGAAACCCAAACCTTTTAAGATTTTTTCAATTTCCTCATGCACATTGCCAGCCCCCAGCATATCCAGACGCGTGTAGACGTCTGTTTGTTCTTCAATTAACTGTGAATATTCTTTGCTTTCGTAATCGGTGCGGGTTTCCATTTCGTGATTGATCACAATGATGCGCGCCTCCAATGTTTGAATTTCTTCAAAAGCAGATTCTGTTTCTTCAAACACCGTGCGTCCGTGTTGGTGGATCATATCTTGAGGCAAATACCCAATCTTGCAGCTCTTTGGCATAGAGATCTCACCCTTGGTTGGATTTTGATTGCCTGACAAAACTTTAAGCAAGGTTGTTTTACCCGCACCATTTTTTCCGGCCAAGCCAATACGATCTTTCGGATTGATTAAAAAAGAGATATTATCGAATAAGTCGTACCCACCAAAACTTACTGTCACGCCATTAACTGAGATCATTTTTTCCTAAAATTTGAGGGGCAAAGATACGTTTTTTTAGGGGATTCTTGAAATACAAGAATTTTCAATTCAAATACAGTGCTTTAGCTTTTCAAAAAGTTTCTTCAACTTTATATTTTCAGGAAAATCAGTACTAACGGAAGTGTTCGAAGAAACATTAGAAATCCTGGAATCCGTGTCGGGATGCGTGCTCAGGTACTTCATAAACTGCGGCGTTTCTACACTCTCTTCTTTTAAAAGATTAAGAAGGTCGAGCATGCCTTTAGGATCAACCTTATTCTGGAGCATGATTGCCAAACCATTGTTATCGGCCTCAGTCTCCAGCTCGCGTGAATAATCAAGTTGTTTAAATTCATCTGCCTTGCTAAGAATTCCTGCGGTAATTCCATCTACATCGCCAAACAAACCGGCAATGACGAGACTTGTAGTGGCGCCCCGACAAATACTTTTTAAAGAGTGACGGTTGGTAATATGAGTCACTTCATGTCCCAGCAAGGCCACCAGCTCTTCGTACGAATTCATTTTATCAAGAATGCCTGAATAGACAAAGATCTTTCCGCCCGGCAAAGCAAAAGCATTGATCTCTTTCGATTCAATTACACTCACATTAATTTTATAGGTATCGTTGAGGTCGAGTTGGTTTACAAACTGATGCATGTAGTAGTTTGCAGAATCATTTTTATTGTTTTGCCAGTTGTACGCTTCGCTGATATTGTCGGCCAACATTACCTCCGCTTCAACGGGGATAAGGTTCGCAGCCTTTTCTCCCAACCAGGGCAAAACGTAGAATAAAATATAAACTCCAAGTCCGATTACAAAAAGAATGGCGAAAATTAGAGAGCGCATTTCCTAAATCAATTAATTAAGATCGTAAGTCACTTCCGTGAATTTTTCAAGCTCCTCTAAAAATTCATTGTCAATGGCGATCTTATTTTTCTTAGAGAAGAGCTTTATATTCTGGTGCTGTTCTTCATCTTCCAAATAAAACTCAACACTGCTCTTTCCCTCGTGACGGTTCATAAGGCTTTCCAGCTTTACCACCATGTCCTCATTCAGGTTATTCAATTTGATTTTTAGTTTGATCAGGTTAAAAGCGTTTTTCTTCACCTCATCGAGCAATTCAATTTTACTTAATTTGATCTCCAGACTTCCAGGTTGATTGTAACGTTCTTGCACGCGGGCCTTCACAAAAATGAATAATCCCTGCACCATGTATTTATTGTATTCGATAAAATCTTTACCAAATAACATGATCTCTACACTTCCGTTATAATCTTCAATAATTAATTTACCGAAGGCGTTACCTGTTTTACTGGTGCGGTTTTCGAATCCTGTAACAATTCCACCAAAAATAACTTCGCGGTTTTTAAAAGGCTCTAATCCTGCTTTTAATTGCGCGCAATTGGCATTGCAACGGTGCGAAATAACTACTTTATACGGATCTAAAGGGTGACCACTGATAAAAAATCCTACCACTTCCTTTTCCCTGCTCAATTGCTCGAGAGCACTCCACGGTTCAACCTTGGCAGGAAGTTGCGGTTCAGAAATCTCTATTTCATCTTCACCACCAAACAAACTGGCCTGCGTAGTATCGGCACCATTGCTCATCTGATTACTGTACCTGATCATTTTATCTGTCAACGTTAATCCATCGGCAATGTCTGGTACAAAAAACATCGCGCGGTGCGTTCCTTCAAAGCTGTCGAAGCCACCAGCCAGTGCCAAACCTTCCAATGATTTTTTATTGATGCTCTTACTGTCTAATCTTTTTGCAAGATCAAACACAGAAACAAATTTCCCATCTGCATTTCTTTGATCAATAATATTTTTTACAGTGTTCTCCCCTACTCCTTTAATACTGGCCATTCCGAAGCGAATGTCTCCGTTGGTAGTCACCATGAATTTGGAGAACCCTTCGTTAATATCCGGACCTAAAACACGAATACCCATACGTTTACATTCTTCCATAAAGAAAGCAATGGCTTCAATGCCGCCTGCATGATTTAATGTGGAAGCCATGTATTCAGCAGGGTAATGTGCTTTTAAAAAAGCTGTTTGAAAGGCTACATAAGCATAACAAGTAGAGTGAGATTTATTGAAGGCATAGGACGCAAAAGCTTCCCAATCTTTCCACACTTTCTCTAGTACTTTTGCATCGTGACCATTCTTTGTAGCGTTCTCAATAAATAAGGGCTTTAATTTATCCAGCGTTTTTTTATCTTTCTTCCCCATTGCCTTGCGCAGAACGTCGGCATCACCCTTCGTAAAATTCGCAAGCTTCTGACTCAAACGCATTACCTGCTCCTGATAGACAGTGATCCCATAAGTTTCCTGAAGGAATTCATCCATGCCCTCTAAGTCGTATGTAATGGGTTCGCGACCATGTTTACGATTAATGTAGTTTGGAATGTAAGCAATTGGTCCTGGACGATACAAGGCATTCATCGCAATAAGATCCGTAAAACTATCGGGCTTTAATTCTTTAAGAGACTTTTGCATTCCGACACTTTCATACTGAAAGATTCCGTTGGTTTCTCCACGCTGAAAAAGTTCGTATGTTTTTTCATCTTCTAATGAAATGGCGTCAATGTCTATTTCGATTCCCTGTGTTTGCTTAACAAAAGAAATCGCATCTTTAATAATAGTAAGTGTGCGTAAACCAAGGAAGTCCATTTTCAACAGGCCTGCACTTTCTGCAACGGAGTTATCAAACTGCGTCACCAGCATTTCGCTGTCCTTCCCTTTTGTTACTGGAACATACTTCACCATTTCGCCGGGTGTGATAATTACCCCGCAGGCATGGATGCCAGTGTTACGCAGACAGCCTTCCAGTTCATAAGCTTGTTTCAGAACCTTCGCTTTATCGCCGGGTTCATCCATCAATTTGCGGAAGTTATTCGATTGCTCAATCACCTCACGTTTTCCTTCAATCTTTCCAAGATACTTAGGGTCGATACCACCGGGCTTCAACAAAGCGCGCAGTTTGGCATCGAGGCTATCGGGAAACATTTTGGTCAGGCTGTTCGCATCGTCTAAAGGAAGATTTAAAACACGCGCTGTATCTTTGATAGCGGATTTCCCGCCCATGGTACCATAAGTAATAATTTGAGCTACCTGGCTTGATCCGTATTTATTAATTACATAATCAATTACCAATCCCCGCCCTTCATCGTCAAAGTCAATATCTATATCGGGCATGGAAATACGATCTGGATTTAAAAACCTTTCGAAGAGGAGATCGAATTTGATGGGATCTACATTCGTAATTCCCAAACAATAAGCAATCGCAGAACCCGCGGCAGACCCACGACCTGGACCAACGGAAACTCCGAGTCTTCTTGCTTCGGTAATAAAATCGGCAACAATTAAAAAGTAGCCGGGATATCCCATTCTTTCAATGGTTGCCAACTCAAAGTCAATGCGTTCTTTGATTTCGGGAGTCAGATCAGGGTACCGTTTTGCCGCCCCAATGTAGGTAAGCTCTGTCATGTAAACGAATTGTTCTGCAATCACGCGCATTTCTGCTTTTAAGTCGGCAACAGCGGCTTCGTTTAAATTTTTCTCAGTCCAGTCTTTTTCTTTTAGAGCAACGATGCGATGAAAAGAATCGTCGATTTCCTGAGATTTGCCATCAATAAACGCTTGTGCAATTTCAAATTTTGGAAGGAGTACTTCACGTCCTAATTTAAACTGTTCTATTTTATCAACGATGAGATTTGTGTTCTCCAAAGCTTCAGGCATATCCCTGAAAACAGATGCCATTTCAGCAGGTGATTTAAAATAAAATTCGTCACTTGGAAAAAACAAACGACCCACTTTCGGATTATTTTTTAAATTCTTTAGGGCCACATCGTCTTCAAAATTCAGACCTTCTTTCACCCCAATTAAAATATCGCGTGAAAAAGATCCTTTTTTATCAATGTAATAATTGCTATTGGCAGCAAAATAATTTACGTCATGTTTTTTTGCGAGCTTCAGTAAAACCTCGTTCACATACTCCTCGTCACGCGTCTGGTACTGGCGATTGATCTCTACATAAAAATCTTCACCAAACTGTTCTTTGAACCACAAAAAGGCTTCTTCTCCTTGCTGTTCACCCAGGTTAATTATACTGGATGGGACTTCTGAATTTAAAGACCCAGTGGTAACGATGAGACCTTCTTTGTACTTCATCAAAACTTCCTTGTCTACCCTCGGTACATAATATGCGCCGTCAATTAATCCAATGGAACTGATCCGGCATAAGTTCTCGTAACCCTTCCTGTTCTTAGCTATCAGTACCTGGGTGCATCCATTATCTTTCTTACTTTTATCTTTATGGTCGGCGCAAATATTTACTTCGCAGCCAATAATGCATTTTAATTCGGTTTTCTTTTCGCCAACAATTTCACCTTTCTCAACAGCAGCATTGTGCTCTTTTATTTTCTTATTCTGACTGTCTATTTCCTTCCAAAACAAAAAGGCACCATACATATTACCATGGTCAGTAAGTGCAACACCGGGACTACCAAACTCTATAGCTTTGCCCACGAGGCTTACAACATCGCTTGTAGATTGAAGTACCGAAAATTGCGTGTGGTTATGCAAGTGACTAAAACGAATATCAGAAATACCGATAACCGCTGCCGCATTCGAGGTGGAAAGTATTTCTGCACCCTCTTTTCGTTTTACTTCTTCTCTCTCCCGCTCTTCGGAAGCCTTCCGATCTTTCCAATAGTGTTCGTGCTTAATAAGTTCAGTAAAATCGGGGGCTACATAATTTATGGTGAGAAGCATGCCCGCAGTTATCTCCCGTACTTTTGTAATGCCTCTTTTTATGATCTCAAAAAAAACGCGTGTAGTAGCCTCGACGTCAAAAGCAGCGTTGTGGGCCTGATCAAACCCTTTATTAAATAATTTTTGGTGTAATTCAGTTAAAGTCGGCCACTTGAATTTTCCGCCCCTCCCTCCCGGAATAGCGCAATAATCGGTAGTCTGGTCATTCTTGGTATCAATAAAAGGCTTATTCTCGAGTACATTCTCAATACCGCACCGGTAAAGTTCTGCACCAATAATATTAATGTCAAACTCTATGTTGTGTCCGCATAAATAACTCGTTTGAGCAACGGCATCAGCAAATTTTTGTAAGGTCGCCCTTAGATCCTGCCCCTCTTCGTTGGCACGTTCGTTGGTAATGCCGTGAATCTGAATAGTCGCAAACGGTATTGTATACCCTTCCGGTTTTACAATAATCGAATCGTGCTGCAAAAGATTTCCTTGCGCGTCATGCAATTGCCAGGCAAGCTGTACCATTCTGGGCCAGTTATCAGAATCAGATACCGGAGCATTGTAATTACGTGGTAAACCTGTGGTTTCGGTATCAAAAATTAAGAACATAGTATTTTAATTACGCTTTAAAGGATTTACAATTTACGTTTTTTCTATCGCCGACTAAAACAAATAAATGTGAATTGCCTGCTCTAAAATTACTTAATATTCCAGAGGCGAAAATTGACTGTTGAAAAATTTGAAAAGTTTAATGCAACGGGCACAGAGTAGCCTTTAAAGCGATTTTTTCGGTTTAGCTGCCAAAATATGCCTTCCGATTGGCCACAAGTTTATCGGCGACGGGTTACGGAGCTAAAAAAGATGCTATTTTATTTACTTTCAATCAAATACATTTTATAATAAGGTGTTGTCATTTGATGTAAACTATTATCTTTGCAAGTCTTAAAAAAATTGTAAAGTAAATAATGGATAAGCAAAACAACGTTCAGCAACAAGTTGATCAGGAAAGAAAAAAAGAACACACAAGTGTTTTAGAACAAATCAGAAGAAGAACCGGATTATTAGTAGGTATAGTTGGACTTGCCCTCGTGATCTTTATTTTAGAAAGTCTCCTTGGCTCAGGCGCCTCCATTTTTGGTGGCAACGACCTGGCTTATGCCGGAACCATTAATGGTAAAAAAATAGATCGTAACGAATTCGTGAACAGGTACGAAATGCAGTTAAACAATTACCGTCAAAGAAATCAGGGTCGCGATGTTGATGATGCTACAAGAACCCAGGCGATTGAAACCACATGGCAGCAATATGTTATTGAGCTCGTTATGAAACCACAATTCCGTCAAATCGGCATTGCAGTGGGCGAGGACGAACTTTATGACGCTGTTGTCGTAAATCCGGTACAAACCATTGTGCAAAATTTAACTGACCCGAATACAGGCAGAGTGAATGAACAATTCTCTCGTCCTGATGGTACACTTGATCCTGCAAAATGGAAACAAGCTGTTCAAAATGTTACCGGCGAAAACGAAACCGCTGTTCGTAACATGGAAGAGCAAGTAAAAGACTCGCGTTATTTTGAAAAATTCAGAAGCCTTGTTACTAAAGGGATGTATGTAACCAAAGCGGAAGCGAAACAATATTATGCTTCACAGGATAGCAGAATCAGTATTTCTTACGTAATGAAGCGTTTTGATTCTGTGAGTGACACTGCTGTAAAAGTGAGCGATTCTGACATTCAGAAATACTACAAAGATCATTCTTACTTATACACCAGCACTGAATCAACCCGCAAAATTGAGTACGTGGCTTTTAATGTAATGCCAAGTCCAAAAGATCTTGAGGCTATTCAATTAGATGCTCAGCGTGTTGCAAACGAGTTCAAAGGTAAATCTATGAGCGACGACAGTTCTTTTATGGCTGTGGAAAGTGAAAACGGGAACATCATGATTCAGAACTTTAACAAAAAAAGCATGATCATCCGCGACTCTAGTGTCTTCACTGCTGCTCCGGGCACCGTTTACGGACCTTATAACGAAGGAGCATATTTCAAGATTTACAAATTAGAAGCTATAAATAATGTAGCAGACAGTGCAAGAGTTCGCCACATTTTAGTGGGAGTAAATGACGAGAAACAACAGCCAAAACGTAGCATGCCACAAGCAAAAAAACAAGCGGATAGTCTTCTTGTTCTTTTAAAAGAGAACAAAGTATCTTTCGACAGTCTTGTTGTAAACTACAGTGATGATGGTGGAAGCAAAACAAACGGCGGTGATTATGGCTGGTTCGATGAAAACGAAGGGTTTGTTCAACCGTTTAAAGATGCAGGTTTAATGGGTACAAAAGGAAATATTTCTGTTGTGGAAACTCAGTTCGGTTACCATATTATAGAAGTGCTTGATGTAAGTAAGTCAACTCACAAGAGTTATAAAGTTGCTCAGATATTTAAATTGATCGCTCCTAGCGATGAAACCAATCAGGCAATTTTCGCGAAAGCAAACCAGTTTGCAGGCGAAAACAACACCGCTGACCTTTTTGATAAGGGAGTGGTTGCTGAAAAATTAGTTCCTCGTATTCTGGAGAACCTTAAAGAAGGTGATTACCAGGTTCCGGGATTAGATGGCGCAAAAGAACTTGTGAGATGGGCATTTACAGCAAACAAAGGAGATATTGGCATTTTTACGATGCCCGATAAACACGTAGTTGCAAAATTAAGCGGTATTAAAAACAAGGGCATTATTCCTTTGGAAGAAGTGAAACTGGAAGTTACCGGCAAAGCTATTCAGCAGAAAAAAGCCGAAATGTTTGCTGAAGAATTTAAGACTAAAGCAGGAAATGAGAAAACTGTAGATGCGATCGCTTCAAAGCTTGGCCTTGAAGTAAGACGTGCAGAAAATGTACTCCTTCAAACAAGTGTGGTAGATGGTGTAGGTGCAGATAATATTATGGTAGGAACATCTGTAGGTACAAAAAGCGGTTCGGTAAGCAAAGTTATTGTTGGTAACAACGGTGTGTTCGTATTGGCAGTTAACGCTGTTAATTCTAATCCTGCGCCAAAAACTTTTGCTGACCAACAAATGGAAATGCAAAGAGCGCTTGGAGGCAGGTCGGACTACGAAGTATTTAACGCCTTAAAAGATATGTCCGACATCGAATTCCATAAGTCGAGAATTGATTAATACATACTAAATCCCCTCGCACACCGAGGGGATTTTTTTTTGCTCTTATTTAACACAGCTCATGACAATAGATAAAATAATTCAGGCATTGGAAGACTTTGCTCCGCTGGCATATCAGGAAGATTATGACAATTGCGGCTTATTAACCGGTGATAAAAACGTAGAAACTACAGGTGCCTTGTTAACGCTGGACTGTACCGAAGAAATTATTGATGAAGCGATTCGGAAGAACTGTAATCTTGTAATAGCACATCACCCTATAGTTTTTTCGGGACTAAAAAAAATTACAGGTGCTAACTATATACAACGCACCATCATAAAAGCCATTAAGAATGACATAGCTATTTATGCCTGTCACACCAACCTGGATAATGTAAAACAAGGAGTCAATAAAAAAATAGCAGATAAACTCGGACTTCAAAACCTCAGCATCCTTGCTCCCAAGCCTGGCCTTCTTAAAAAAATCGTGACGTTTGTACCAGCCTCCCACCACCAAGCAGTTCTCACTGCCTTATTTGAGGTAGGAGCGGGTAATATAGGTAACTATGACAACTGCAGCTTTAATATTGAAGGATCGGGCACCTTTAAAGGGAATGAGGCCAGCAAGCCATTTCTCGGAAAACCCAATGAACTGAGCAGGGAAAAAGAAGTAAGGATAGAGACTGTTTTTGAAGCTCCGAATGAAAATAAGATCATTTCAGCCCTTTTGTCAGTGCACCCTTACGAAGAGGTTGCTTACGACATTTACCAGTTGCATAATAGCCATTCTCTGATTGGTAGTGGCATGGTGGGAGAGTTAAAAGAAAGCATGCCTGAAGTGAATTTTTTAAATCATGTTAAAAAGACCTTTAAGGTTCCCACAATAAAACATACGAAAAAACAAGGTAAACCTATTAAAAAGGTTGCTATTTGCGGCGGGAGTGGTCGCTTTTTGTTAAAAAACGCCATCGGAAGCGGAGCCGATGCCTACATTACGTCCGATTTTAAGTACCATGAGTTTTTTGACGTTGAAAATAAGCTGCTTTTGATAGACACTGGACATTATGAATCGGAGCAATTTACATCCGAAATTTTTTATGAGATTATTCAGAAAAAATTTACTACATTTGCAATCCATTTATCGGAAATTAATACGAATCCGGTAAATTATTTTTAACACTATGAGCGCAAAAATTAAAGAAAAAATAGATGCTTCGATCGAAGGCAAATTAAAAAACCTTTATCAATTACAATTAATTGATAGCAAGATTGATAAGTTACGCACTATTCGTGGAGAATTACCTTTAGAGGTAAGTGACCTTGAAGATACGGTTACGGGTCTTGAAACCCGTTTGACGAACGTTACAGATGAAGTTGCAGAACTTGAAAATCAACTGAACGAGAAGAAACAAAACATAAAAGATTTCCAGGCGAATATTAAAAAATATGAGGCCCAGCAGAATAAAGTACGTAACAATCGTGAGTACGACGCTATCACTAAAGAAATCGAATTCCAAAATTTAGAAATTCAGTTAGCTGAAAAGCGCACGAAAGAAGCGAAAGCAAGCGTTGTAATCAAAAGCGAATTGCTTGACAAAAGCACAATTGAATTTGAAGAGCGTAGCAAAGATTTAAAAGCGAAAAAATCAGAACTTGAAGAGATTATCGCCGAAACTGAAAAAGAAGAAAAAGAATTAATTAAGGATAGCGAAAAAGCAGCTTCCACTATTGAAGATCGTCTTTTAAATGCTTACAGACGCATTCGCGCCAACTCCCGCAACGGTCTTGCTGTTGTAGCGGTAGAACGTGATGCTTGCGGCGGATGTTATAATAAAATTCCACCTCAGCGTCAACTGGATATTCGTTTGAACAAAAAAATTATTGTTTGCGAACATTGCGGTCGCGTATTGGTGGATGGCATGTTGATTCCAGATTCAGGTCTTGAAGATGTAGAAAAAGAAGCAGCAGCAAAAAAAGCAGCGGCAGAGAAAGCATCGGCAGAAAAATAAATTTTATTTTTCTTGAATAATTAAATTTATTCTACTACATTTGCACACCAAAAAATTAAGCTTTACGAAAATTAATTTTGAGGAAAGTAAAAATGGGGGTTTAGCTCTCCCGATAGCTATCGGGAGGTTCAGGCATCCAAACAAAAATGGGGGTTTAGCTCTCCCGATAGCTATCGGGAGGTTCAGGCATCCAAACAAAAATGGGGGTTTA
>Ga0105046_10000100_pt1 | contig 92338 bp, 83 predicted proteins | sample MAT03_FD_78385 | JGI IMG/M metagenome (GOLD analysis project Ga0105046, IMG submission 78385) | Freshwater microbial communities from Lake Fryxell liftoff mats and glacier meltwater in Antarctica - MAT-03 (megahit assembly) | ecosystem: Environmental > Aquatic > Freshwater > Ice > Liftoff... | reverse complement strand
GTGACGCTCGCCGTGACGCTCGCCGTGACGCTCGCTGCCGCGTGAAGCTGGTCTTCCTCCGGAACCGCAGCCTCGTGCTCAGCCGCCTGTGCTCCGGCCAGGCCGAGATCCATAAACTCATCGTCGACGGCGAGCGGAGGGAGTTCGCCTGGGAGGATGAAGTTATGAGGGTCGAAACGAACCGGTGGCCGACGCAGGGCCATCTCGGGGTCGGCTTCTGCGCGGGCAGCCGCCAACGCGCCCGCTTCGATAGCCTCTTCGATCTCCGGAATGCGCGAGACGTCGATGGGCGTCAGCGAACCGACGGGCGTCACGCCGTATGCCGGCGTTCCAGGACGGCCACCCGTGACGATGATGGCGTTGGCATCATCAGCGACGTGATCAAAGTCCTCAACCACGAGATCCGGGAGCGTCTCATCCAGACGTGTCCCATCCAGGAGCGTCCCGTCCGGGAGTTCGTCAATCGCGAGGAACTCCAATGGTGGGCCGTTCTCATCGCCACTCTCACGCATCACGGCGAGATCCGAGGCAAAACTGAGATCGTCGGCGTCGTCAGGGGTGAGCCACGTCAGCGTGTCGTTGGGCGCGTTCTGAAGCGCGCCGTGGTCCGCCATCGCGTCGTTCGTGGCCGCCTCGCGCTCTACGAGGAACGTAAGACTGGGCGGCGACACCTCGTCATCGTCAGGCCGCAGCGTGTCTTCGAAGACCAAGCCTTCGAGCGTTTCGGTGGTAAGCACGGGCTCAGGATCGAGAATCGATTCGAAGATCGGCGCGGCTTCGTGGCTCAGCGCCTGTTCCTCGACGTCGCGCACTGCGTCGCGCAGCGCCTGATCGACGGTGTCGTCGTCGCTGCCGTCCGCCTCGAGATACACCGGCTCGATATTGCCGAACGCGTCTTCACGCTCGGCATGCGCCTCATTGGTGTCGTCAGCGGCAACGTGATTCCCTGCGTCATTTGCGGCGTCATCCTTTGCATCCTCGATGGCGTCGTCGTTCGTCCGTTCTTCCGGTGCCTCGACGAAGAGGTCAACGACGGCTTCGATTTCGCGCTGCGTCTCGTCACGGGCATCGTCAGCGGTCGGCAGCGCATCATCGATCGGCATCTCGGCAACCGCCTTGATGACGCCCGGCGGAGTGACGGCACCCGGGCGCCTCGGATCGAACAGCAGGAAAGCGTCGATCGCGCTCTGCGGCCCCGCACTCGGTGCCGCAGCCGGTGTTCTCCGTGTCGCGTCCGCCTCTGCTTTCGCCTCCCCTTTCACCATCGCAGGGGTGACGCCGACGCGAATTCTTGGCGCCAACGGTGGCGTGTGGCGGCGTGCCATATGCGGGTCTCCCGTATCCAGAAAGACCAGCTCGGAGGACTTGTTCACCCGATTGGGGAAGGCTGGGTCCGGGACAAGCACCGCAGCCAACATCGGCGTCTTGCGGCGGTCAAGCACGATGCCCGCACGTTCGGCGTGCTCTTCCACCATACGCCGCACTTCGGTGAGCTCAGGCATCAGGTTGGCGACTTCGGCCAACGCCCGCATGCCTTCATCCACGCGCCCTTCTTGCTGCATCCGCGTGGCATACTCGAGGAAATTGCGGGTCGCATCGCCTCGTAACCCCTTCGTCGCACAGATTCTGCCCAGCGTGAAATACACCTTCGCACGGCCGGGAGAACTCCGCAGGATCTTATTGCACAAGGCAATCGCATTGTTGAACAAGCCGGAGCTGGCATAGTGCTCGACGGCCCGCTCGTAATAGGTCACGGCATCCGCCACGCGACCCTGTCGAAGCGTTAAGTCCCCGACTTTGTTGAGCAGCGCGACATCTACGTCTTCGCCGCCCTCCTCGCTTTCGTCGATCGCCTTGATGTACGACGCGATCGCGCGATCAATCTGCTTCAGCTGCTCGAATTCAGCCGCCTTCTTCCGGTGTTTCGCGGCGTTGGACATGCGTTCGAGCCTGACTCCGTGAGCGGGTCCTAGCAAGTTGAGTGGAGCGCACTGTGCGCAGAACGTGATGCCGACTGCCAGAGAGAAGCGATGTTTCCCCCCGACTACCCGAGGGGATGACAGACACGCCCACGAGCCCACGCTACTCGGCAAAGACGCTCGCCGAACCAATAAGGCAACGCTCGAAAGTCGTCTACAGCATGTATCGCGATGTCGGCCCAAAAGCCTGAGGCAAGCTGCCCCGTGTGTTCGGCGAGGCCAAGAGCCGCTGCGCCGTTCACGGTGGCCGCGATCCAGGCTTCGGCGGCCGACAAACGGAGTTGACTCACGGCTAAGGTAAGAATGAGCGGGAAGGACTGGAGTGGCGACGTGCCCGGATTAAAGTCACTGGCCAGCGCGACCGCGGCTCCGGCCTCAATCAGGGCGCGGGCAGGCGCTTGGCGCCCTGTCCCCAGGAACAGCATGGTCGCCGGCAGCAGCGTTGCAACAGTGTTTGAAGCGCCCAGTGCGGCAATTCCCTCGGGCGAGATCGCCGCCAGGTGATCGACGCTGACCGCGCCGAGCTCAGCGCCAAGGGCCGCTCCACCACCGTCGTGAAGTTCATCGGCGTGCAACTTCGTGGCCAAGCCCAGCGACGCCGCCGCCTGCAAGAGTTGGCGGGTCTCGGCGAGGGTAAAGACGCCCGGCTCGCAGAAGACGTCGGCGAAGCGCGCCAGCTGCGCAGCGGCAACCTTCGGATAAATACCATGCACGATCTCTTCGATCCACTCCGAGCGACCGTTCGGCTCGACGCGACGGTCGAGCGGCACTTCGTGAGCGGCCATGCATGTGGCCACGATGTTGAGTGGCAGTGTCTGCTGCAACTGCCGCACAACGCGCAGCGTGCGGAGTTCGTCTGTTGTCGACAGGCCGTAGCCGGACTTGATTTCGACCGTCGTCACGCCGCCGGCGGCCAGCCGAGCCAGGCGCGGCTTCGCAAGCTCCAGCAAGTCGTGATCGGTGCGCGCGCGGAGGTCGCGCACCGACGCGTGAATGCCCCCGCCCCGCCTCGCGATCTCGAGATACGGTACCCCGGTCGCGCGCAGCTCATGTTCGGCCCAACGCGGGGCACCGAACACCGCATGCGTGTGCGAATCGACGAAGCCCGGCGCGAGAAGCCCTCGATCACAGTCGACCTCCTGTGCCTCGGGGTACGCGCGATACAGTGCCTCGTCGTGGTCCACGGCGATGATGCGATCACCCTGAATTGCGACACCGATACCGACGCGAACGCCGGCGTCTTGCATCTCCGCCCCCTTCCGCGCCCGAGCCGGGCCGGCGGCGGTGAGTGTCTGGCTGGCGTTCACGAAAAGCGTGACGCCCGGCGAACCGGCGGCGATGGTGACCGAATCTGCGGAGGGGGCGTTGCTCACGCCATCACATCCCGCACGCGCGACATGAGTCGGAGTGGCGCCTGCGCCTCGCCACGGCAGGCGTAGAAGCACGCGTTACAGTCGATAGGGGCATAGCCTTTGTACGCTTGCCACGGACCGTCCGCTGGAAAATCCGGACACCGGCGCACCATGCCATGTGGGTCGATATGGATCGTGGTGCTTCCACTCTGACACGGCTCGGTCATTTCCCCGCGTACGTAGCGCGGGATCTGTTCAAGGTAGTAGTCCGAGTTGGTGATCACGCCGCGCCGCTTGCGTTTGTACGCCAGGAGCGCTGCCACCGCGTCTTCCAGTGCGCGCTGTTGCGATGCACCGATGAGATGGTCGGTATTCCCGTTCTTGAAGTCGGTATAGAGCGAGAAATTGACGCCGCCTCCAAGAGCAGCGGCGCGTTCCACAATCGGCATCAGCTGATCGATGTTATCCTGCTTGATGACGGTGTTGAATCGCACGCCGCCGATGCCGGCATCGCGCATCCTGGGCACCAGATCAAGAATCTTCGCTGAGAGTCCGGGAATCCCCCGCGCACGGTCATGGCGCTCGTCGAGATAATCGAGGGAGATGTTGAACTGATCGACGCCCGCGTCCCAGAGCGACTTGGCGCGTTCCACCGACAGCATGCCGCCGTGCGTAATCATCTGGACGTAGGTATAGCGCACCGATTGCCGCACCGACGCGACGATCTGTTCCAGGTCGCGACGCAACGTGGGCTCCCCGCCCGTGAACGTGATGAGCATCGGACTGAAGTGCTTCGCAATGGCGCCGAATTCCGCGATCTCGGCGTCTTTTGCATCGGCCGGCGTCTTCCAGTAGTCGCAAAACCCACACCGCGCATTGCACCGCATGGTGACTTCGAAATTGAGCAGCACCGGGCGATTGCGAGCGCGAAGCCACGCGTACTTGCCAAGAAAGATCGGAACGTGCCATGGGCGGTAGCGGCTTGAGAGCATCAGCGCGTGGTGTGGCGCAGACGATCGATCATCGGCAAACGCAGACCTTCGCGTTCTGCCGTGGCGATCGCCATCTCGTATCCGGCGTCGGCATGGCGCGCGACGCCAATGCCCGGATCATTCGTGAGCACACGTTCCAATCGTTGGCGCATGCGCTCCGAGCCGTCCGCGACCGTGACCTGTCCGGCGTGAAGCGAATTGCCAATACCCACCCCGCCGCCGTGATGAAACGAGACCCACGAGGCGCCGCTCGCCACATTGAGCATGGCATTCAGAATCGCCCAATCGGCGATCGCATCAGAGCCGTCGCGCATCCCTTCTGTTTCGCGAAAGGGCGATGCCACACTACCCGTATCGAGGTGATCGCGGCCAATGACGATAGGGGCCGACACTTCACCCCGCGCCACCAGGTCGTTCAACGCCAGTGCAAAACGCGCCCGCTCACCTTGACCAAGCCAACAAATGCGCGCGGGAAGTCCTTGGAATGCAATGCGTTCGCGCGCCAATGTGATCCAACGCTTGAGGCCAGCGTCGTGCGGAAAGAGCTCCAGCACGAGCTCATCGGTGCGATGAATGTCGGCCGGGTCACCGGACAAGGCCACCCAGCGAAACGGCCCCTTGCCCGCGCAAAACAGCGGTCGAATGTACTCGGGCACAAAACCCGGAATGCGGAATGCGTCGTCCACGCCGGCATCAAAGGCCACCGTCCGAATGTTGTTGCCGTAGTCGAACGTGATGGCGCCGCGATCCTGCAGGGTTCGCATGGCGCGAACATGGGTCACCACGGACGCTGTCGCGCGCGCAATGTACGTCGCTGGGTCGCTGTCGCGCAGCGCTGATGCTTTGGCGAGTGAAAGCCCGGCCGGGATGTAGCCGACCAACATGTCGTGCGCGCTGGTTTGATCGGTCAACACATCGGGGGTTATGCCGAGCGCCACCAACTGCGGCAGCACCTCGGCCGCGTTGCCTTCAAGCGCCACGGACAGCCCGACGCCAGTCGCCTGCGCCTCCCGCAGCCACTGCATTGCTTCGTCGAGCGAGGTGGTGGCGCGATCGCAGTAGCGTGTCTCCAGTCGCTTAGCGATTCGCGACGCGTCGACTTCGATACCCAAGACCGCAGCGCCGTGCATCGCCGCCGCGAGCGGTTGCGCGCCGCCCATCCCACCGAGGCCGGCGGTCACCACAAGGCGGCCGCCTAACGAACCGCCGAAGTGCTGCGCAGCGACGGCGCCAAAAGTCTCGTAGGTCCCCTGCACGATGCCTTGCGATCCGATGTAGATCCATGAGCCCGCGGTCATCTGCCCGTACATCGTGAGGCCAAGACGTTCGAGCCGACGGAACTCATCCCAGTTGGCCCAACGACCCACAAGATTCGCGTTGGCGATCAAGACGCGTGGCGCATCGGCGTGAGTCCGAAAAACAGCCACCGGCTTGCCACTCTGCACCAGCAATGTCTCGTCGTTTCCCAGTGTGCGGAGGGTGTCGACGATCGCGTCGAACGCTTCCCACGAACGCGCTGCACGGCCGGTGCCGCCATACACCACCAGATCATCGGGGCGCTCGGCGACCTCGGCATCCAGATTGTTCATGAGCATGCGCAAGGCGGCTTCCTGTTCCCATCCGCGACACGACAGCACCGCGCCCCGAGGCGCACGCACTGGTCGCGCACCGGACGCCGCGCGAGCGGTCACGGTGTTGTGCGATGCGCCCTCGATCTCATCCACAAGCGACGTTGTCGACGTGTTCATGTCAGGATTCCTTCGGTAATCGGTTCGAGAAGTCCACCGGCAATCGCCTCGGCCAATTTCACGATGTCCGGCGACGGAGACCGGTCGCCCGACTGCTTTGCCACCAGCGTGCGTATACGCTCGTGGGCTCGCTCAAGGCGCACGGTGCTTTGCAGCGGGCGCCGGTGCTCGAGGCCTTCGGCCGCCGCAATCAGCTCAATCGCCAGCACGTGACGCAAGTTCCTCACGGAGCGACGCAATTTGACCGCGGCGCCCATGGCCATCGGCACGACGTCTTCCTTGTTTCCGTCAGTCGGAATTGAATCGACGCTGGCCGGATGGGCGAGCAACTTGTTCTCGCTGGCCAAGGCAGCCGCGGTGACCTGCGACATCATGAATCCGGACTCGAGCCCCGGCGAGCCCGCGAGAAATGGCGGCAGGCCCTGATTGAAATCCGGATGCACCAGGCGATCGGTTCTCCGTTCGCTGATCACCGCCAGATTCGCGCTCACGATCGCCAGAAAGTCGCTGGCCATGCCAACGGCTTGTCCATGGAAATTTCCGCCACTGAGTAACTCACCAGACTCCATCACCAGTGGATTGTCGGTTGCCGCATTCAACTCGCGCTCAATAAGGCCCTGCGTGAATTGCAGCGTGTCGTAGGCTGGGCCGTGCACCTGCGGTGCGCAGCGCAGCGCGTATGCATCCTGCACCCGCGCATCGTTGTGGCGATGCGACTCGCGAATTGCGCTGTCGGCCAGGAGCGCGCGCAAGACTGCCGCCGACTGCTGCTGCCCAAACTGTCCGCGCGCATGCTGAATGCGCTCGTCGAACGCATCCGGTGTGCCGAGCAACGCTTCGAGACTCATCGCGGTGGCCACATGCGCGGCGTGCCACAGACGCCAGAGCTCCGCGCAGGCCAGTGCGGCGATCGCCGTATGCGCTTGCGTGCCATTGATGAGGGCGAGGCCCTCCTTGGCTTGCAGCGTGACCGGCGTGAGTCCCGCGCTCCGTAGCACGTCGCCGGCGTGTATGGCGTCACTGATTCGCGGGCCACGACACGCAAGTCCCTCACCCATCATCGCCAAAGCCAAATGCGCAAGGGGCGCTAAATCACCGCTCGCGCCGACGCTGCCCTGTTCGGGGACGACAGGCCACACTCGCGCGTTCAACATCGCCAAGAGTGCGTCCACGAGTTCGGGGCGGGCACCGGCGAAACCGGTCGCGAGGACGTTTGCGCGCAGCAGCATCATGGCCCGCACTTCACGTTCGGGCAGCGGATCACCAACGCCGGCCGCGTGACTTCGCACAAGATTGCGTTGCAGCGCGGCCAGCTGATCGTTCGCAATCGTGATCTCGGACATCTTCCCGAATCCGGTATTGATGCCGTACACGGGAACGCCAGCCCCGACGGCTTTGTTAACCACGGCCCGAGTCGTGCGCATCCGATCGCGCGCCGACGGCGCCAGCGTCACATGCTGCCCCTCGTCAGCCACCGCGACCACATCCAGCAGGCGAAGAGAACGGCCATCAAGTTCCAGCACTGTCGACCTCGCTCGGTGAGCCACTTAGCGTCCGCCCGTGCCGAACGTCTGGCGATCGTAGTTGAATTTGATGTCGGGCTGCGCCTTGAGCGCGATGAAGAAATTAAAGCCGAAGTTCCCGTTTGGCGCCTGGGTAAACGAGAACACGGCGTTCCAATCATGCATCGCGCGCTGCAGCCCGATCTGTTGTGACGCGAACCGGGCGCGCGTCACGTCGTACTGCGTGGACCACTGGGTCGACCATTTCGGCGTGATGCTGAACGACATCGACCCCGAGACGTTTTGGGTGGGGGGCGAGATGAACACCGGCGCACCGATGGCACTCTGGCCAGACGTCAAGCCGGTGGGAGGTGCCGTCTGCGCCTGCAGCACGCACTGGTCGAACACAAACACGCCCGACGCGCGCAATGGTTCGCATTGCGCTTCGGGAGTATTGAGAATCTGCAGTCCACCACGGGGTGGCCGTTGACGCGCCGCGTTGTACTGCACGTTCATGCGCCAACCGCCGCCGGAGGGGAGCGACACGGGCGCGCCGCGTGACCCAGAGCCTGCCGCATTGACCTGCCGCGACTGGCCAAGGCCTGCTCCTGCTCCTCCAATTTCCCGCTGCCGGGAGCTCGGGTCGAGATCCATCTCGACCTTTCGGCCAAGCAGCCTTCCAAGTGTTCCAAAGATGGCCGACTTCCCGTCAAGTGAAAACGAGATGCCAACGTCTGTACGATACGGACTGAACGTCGCCGTATCGGAGATCGGATCGCCCAGGAACAATTCGTAATTGGCGCGGAAGTCGAAGCCTGGCAACAGGTCCGTGCGTCCGGACAACGAGAAGGTGCGATCGACGAGTCCGTTGCCGGTGGTGTCGGCGCGCACGAAGTCGTAGGTAAACGAGGAAAACTGCAAGGCGAGCAGATTGATCTTCTTTCCGCTTTCGGGCAACGAATCTGCGGGAGCCTTCAGCTTCGCCTCAAAATTGGTGGCCATGCCCAACGAGACACGATTCTGCTTGAGCGCTCCGAGATATCCCACGCGCGTTCGCCCAAGCGCGATCAGGTATGCATCGCTCACAGACGCCTCGGGCGAATAGCTGTACGAAACACTCGGCGAGATCGAATGACGAATCTTCTGCGCTAAACCGAAGCCTGGCAAAAATCCGTAGAGCGTGGGTGATGCGCTGACCGCGTAACTCAGGCGCTTGGCTTGCGTGACGAACTTTCCGCCGCTGCGTTCCGTGCGCACCCAGAGCCCCGAGGCCGGGTCGACATTCCCGACTTGAATGCTGGGCGAGACATTCAACGTGCCCTGAAAAAACCGCGGAAGGCTGAAGGACGTGGTCCAGTCGGCATTCGTTTCGAAGGTCCTGGCAAACACGCGAAAGGAACGAATCGACGTATCGCGTACCCCAATGATCTCGCGTTGCTCAGGATAGTCCCGCACGTTCTCGTTCACGGAAAACGAGTTGTTCCAGACAAAATCGCCGATCTTCACGGGCGTATCGAAACTGAACTGCATACTGCGACGGTCGGCGCGAAAGCGAATACTATCAATGTTCCCCGTGGTACTGTTCGTGTTGTACACATACGGGAACTGCAGCCCTTGATCGATGCGCTGTGTTTGGGCGACCGTCAGTCGCATGGCTGGCGTCCAGCTCAGGAACCCCTTGGCGAGCGTGCCGCTGGATACGCTTAACGACGGAAAGTTCATCTCGACCTGCGTGCGCCCCGGATACTGCGTCCGATTGCCGCCGAGGTTGATCTGTGCCGGTCCAATCTTGGTCTGATATGACAGATCCGAGCGAATAGTGGCATTGGCGACCGCCGGATTGATGGTGGTCGCCCGTTGCACTTGCGTACTTTGCACCACGTTGATCCGCGAGGTGAGGCGGGTTTGCCTGGAAAAATCCTGATTGTGGTTCCAGGTTATGGCGGTGTTGCTGGTGCCGTTGCGTTGCGACAAATAGGACACTGCGGTCTCGCCGGTGATAAAGCGATTCAGCCACCGATAGCGATACTCCACGTTTCCCCGAACGAAGCCTGGATCGAAGTCGTTGCCTCGCGCACTGCTCCGCCAATCGAACGAGGCCTCGGCGTTCATGTAGTCGTTTATCGCGAAGAAGTACCCGATGTTGCTCACACTCCGCCGGTACGAGGGACTGTTGCGCAACAACTCCGCAATGCCAAACTGGGGCGTGAGCATGCCGGTTCGGCGCGAGCCGCCACGCACGTCCTGAAAGAAAAACGGAATCCAGAACACCGGGACTTCGCCGATGTAGAGCACACCAGGCCGCGCCACCATCACGTTTTTGGACACAAATTTCATGTCCTTGGTCGTGAAATGGAAATGCGGCTCTTCGTGATCGCAGAAGGTGAACGAGCCATTCCTGGCGTAGACGATGTGCTTCCCGCTGACCAGCGTATCGCTGAAGATCGAGCCCTTCTCAGCGGTCAGATACAGCTTCTGCCCCGACTCGACGGCCGTGGAGAACGCCCCCGTCTCGCCGACGCGCGTTTGCATGTCGTAGTTGATGCGGCCACGCGCGCGAAAGTCTTCGGCATCTCCACGACTCGGATCGCGCAGCCACACCGTGTCGCCGAGGGCCACGATCTTCTTCGTGGAATCACTGTACGTGATGGAATCGCCAACCAGCATGGTTTCGTCGCGCTTGACCGCGGAGGGCTTCCCCTTGAGCTTGAGGTCGCGCGTCAGGGCGTCAAAGACGACGCTCCCACCTTGGTACTGCACCTGCTTGTAGCCGGGGCGGTCCAGCAACTCGCGCATGGTCGAGTCGGCCGGATCGAAGGTAAAATTCAGAGTGGGCGGGACGCGCACGTCCGCCGAGTCGCCAGTGCGGCGCACTGGGGGCTGGGCGCCGGTGGTCGGATTGGCGCCCGGCACAGAGACCGGGATCGTGGTGGTGGTCGGTGCGGTGGCGGGGGCCGTGACCGGTCCCTTCGGTTTTGTTGCTGGCGGACGCACCGGTGGTTGCTGGGCTCCAAGCTGATTACCGAGCGGCGCCATGAGCACAGTGAGAGCGACCACCTTTCGCATGGCAACCAAAGCGGCCGCCGAACTCCACGCCTTCAACCGCTGGGCGCGCGTCATGCGGCGGAGTTGTCCGGCCCGTTAATGCGTTTTTCGCGTCGCGCGTAAATGACGCGGGACAAGGTGATCGACACCTCGTACAGCAGGTAGAGCGCGGTACTGAGGGCGAGCAGCGACGTGATTTCGCTGCCCGGTGTGATGATCGCCGCCGCCACCATGCACCCGACGACCGCGTGACGACGAAACTTTGCGAGGAACGCGGGCTGCACGAGACCCAGCGCGGTGAGCAGCATAATCACGATGGGCAATTCAAATGCCGCACCGAAGGCCAGACACATGGCGATGACAAACCCCATGTACTCGCCCAGCGCTGGCATCACCGTCGCCGATTCCGTCTGGAAGCTGAGAAAGAATCGGAAGGTGACAGGCAATACGTAGACATAGGCGAGCGCCATGCCCGCAAGAAACAAGATCGCTGCACCCACCAACGAAGGAATGACGACTTTCTTCTCATGGCCGTACAGCGCCGGCGAGAGAAAGCCCCAGATCTGCCACACGATAACCGGGGAGGCGAGAATCAACCCGAGCGTCAAAGAAATATCGACGACGACATCGAACAGATCCGCGGGATGCGTGACGATCAGTTTTCCCGTCAGATACGGCTGAATCGGGCGCGCCAATACCTCTACGACGTCGATCTGCTTGGTAACCAACAGGGCAAAAGACACACCCACTCCCAACGCCACAGCGATCGCGATGCGGAACAGCCGCCAGCGCAGTTCCTCGAGGTGTTCCAGGAACGGCATCTCCGCCTGCGGCTTTACATCCGTCGTCATTGTTGCCTGAGTGCCTGAAGTGCGAGCGCTACTTGATCAGCTTGAGCTCATCCGCGGCGAGTTCCGCTTCATCACTCTTCGGGAATCGACTGATCACCTCCTGCAGCAGCTTCTTCGCTTCGGGCATGTTACCCTGCAGTTTCGCGATCGTTGCACGCTTGAAGAGCGCTGCGGGCGCGCGAGGGGAATCGGCGTACTTCGCGACCACCGCTCCGAAGGCCGCGTCGGCGCCGCCGTAATTCTTCTCATTGAGAAGCGACTGTCCGATCTGGAACTGCGCATCCGGCGCCAGGTCGCTGGTGGGAAAGTTCGACAGCAACTCCTGGAACGCCGTACGCGCCGACTGCGGCGCACCGCTTCGAAGCACGTCCATTCCCTGTTGATACAACTGGCTCGCACCGCCCGAACGCATACTGGTATCGGGCCGCACGGGCAGTTGCCCGGCAGAAACGGATCCCGGTGGGGTGCCGCCGCTGACGCTGCCCGGCGCCGTGGGCGTGCCCGTCGGCGCCGGTGGCGGTTGCACAACAGCTGCCTGCGCTCGCGCTTCAAGTTCTGCACGAATGCGATTGATGTTGGCCTGACTCTGCCCGAGCAGCGTCTGCACTTGCAGCAACTGCTCCTTGACGGCGCGCATCTCACCGCGCACGTCGCCCTGAATCCCGATGGTGCGCGTGCTGATGCGGGCCAGCGAGTCGGTGGCGGCGGCCAACATCGTCATCGCTTTGGCGAGTGTGGCATTTTGCTCCGCATCCTTTCGCAGCAGTTCGGTACGGAGCGCGACCACATCGCTCTGCACGATGCGCACGTCGCTGCGCGTCGCAAAACAGCCGCTCACCACGGTCAATGCGGCGAGCGGAAGCACGCGCAGCATGCGACCGAGCAGCGCAAGTCGGCCGCGGGCGGCGACGCCGAGCGCGGCCGCGATCGTCACGGTGCGCGCAGCTGGGCGTCGCCAGCGGTGATGACAAACTCATCGCGCCGGTTCTTGGCCCACGCGTCTTCGTTGGACCCCTGCATGGCCGGCTGCTCGCGTCCCAACGTCGTGGTCTCAATGCGCGACGCCTCGATGCCTCGGTCCGTCAGATAGCGCTTCGCCGTTTCAGCGCGGCGCCGCCCGAGCGCAATGTTGTACTCATCGCTGCCGCGTTCGTCGGTGTGCCCGGCGATGCGAATGCGGAGCTGCGGGTTGGTCGTGAGGATCTTCACCTTCGCGTCGAGCGACGCACGCGCGTCGTCACGAAGATCGTCAGCATCGTATTCGAAGTACACCGGCGAGAGCACCGCGGCGCGCGCCTCAGCGATCTTCCGTGCCGCTTCTGCGGAGTTGTCCGACGTCGGCGGCGGCGGTGTGTTTGGTCCACGCGTCGGATCCGACGGCGGCGCGGTGGGGTTGGAGGCCACCGGCGCTACTACCGGCGGCTTCTTCTTGCATGCACCCGAGGCGAGCGCGGTTGCAGCCAACAACACGAACAACGGAGTGGATCGAATCATGGGTGAAACTCCAACACTGGAGGTGAGGAAGGTGGAGGAAATGTGTACACCACATCGCACAACAAACCATGCAACAACTAGGGCGTCGGCAATCGCGGCGACCACGCGGCCAGCCGCGACTCTGAGGGCGTGCGCAGTTGGCGCGTCCGCCCGCTCTCGACATCGGTAATCCACAACTGCTTGACACCACTACGATCCGACGTAAACACCACATGCCGCGAATCCGGCGCCCAACTCGGGTCGTCGTTCCGACCCTCGGTGGCAACGGCCCTCACGGTCTGATCACGCATGCTGATCGTCATAATCTGCTTGCTGTTGTCGTTGAGCGTCTGGAACGCGACCAAGCGCCCATCGGGAGACCAGTCCGGCCCGGTCCGGTTCCCGCGATCGCCAAACGTTGCTGCGCTCAGCACTTCGGCGTTCGTGCCATCGACATCGCTAATATACACGTCGCTCCGCCCGGAACGGTCGCTGGTAAACACAATCCGCTGGCCATCAGGACTAAACGATGGTTGCACGCTGATACGACCACGCCCCACGGTGATGCGGCGCGGCGTGCCTCCTTCAATGGGGATCGAGTACAGATCGGTCCCGTTCTCGAGGGCCCGCGCGAAGAGCACGCTGCGCCCGTCCGGCGAGACAGCCGGCGAAAAGTTTTGCGTCCCCGGGGCCATCGCCAACACGCGCTGGGCGCCGGTGGCAAGGTCCAGGTACATCAGTGGGTCGCGCACGCCGTCAAGCACGCTGTATACCAGCCCGCGCCCCGAGGGCACCCATTGGGGCGACAGACCGCTTGGCGTTACCGGGATCACGTTTGCGCCGTCGCTGTCAATTGTCCACACACGACCGGCGCGCACAAATGCGATGCGTGTCTGTGCAATGCCGCGCTGCCCCACGATCCATTCTTCGATCGCGTCCGAGACGCCGTGTGCAGCCATCCGCCATGACGGTGTGAAGGCTGGCGACGGCAAAGGAAAATCCTTTTGGTTGATCACCGTCTTCCTGGCGATATCATGCAGCGCGATGCGCAACCACCCCGAGGGGAGAAGCGTGCCCTGCACCACCCCGTCAGCCCCAAGCTTGGCATACAGCGGATAATTGGCCGCTGGCATCGGCCCAACCGCCGCTGGCCCGGTGGCGATCGGTCCGGCCACGCTCGATGTCGCCACCATCTGGAAGCGATCGCTGTAGTCCAAGTCGCGCGACAGGATGGTCGCCAGCGAGTCTCCGCCACTGCTCGCCATGGGCAGCACCAAGAGCCCGATTTTTGAGCCGACGACCCTATTCAAACCGATCGATACGCCAGGCTGGCGATCCTGCGCCCAGGTCGTGCTTGCGCAAACGGCAAGGCCGACGACAAGCACTGCGGACCGAGAAAGAAAACGAGTCACGAGACAGCGAACGGTTTGGTATGCCACGTAGCGGAGGAAGGGGACCGATTGGCGAACATCATCGCAGATGATCAACCATTTGGACGGAGTGAATAATCGAACGTGAAGTACACCACGAGGACGTCGTCGGCCCATCCAGCCGGCAGCCGACCGAAGCTCTTCGCCGTACCGACTTGTTCGATGGTGGCCATCGCGTCGAGGTCGAACAGCCGGTTGCCGGAGCCCTTCATCTGAACGATCTCGGGGGCCACAGAGCCGTCGCGACGAATAACGAATTTGACCTCCGTCGACAACGTCTGATCGCCCGACTTCCACGCGTAGGCGAGTGTTATCTGCCGTATGATATTGGTCAGGTACCCAGGGAATGGAAACTCGATCCCATCGGTGCGAAGATTGCGCACGTCGGCCCCCTTCCCGCCCTCACGACTGCCGGCTTTGGGAAGCGCCGCCGCCTTTGCCGCCACCGGCGCCGTCTTCTCGCCCGCCGTCTTCGATTTCACGGCGGTTGGCGTGGCCTTCGCTGATGGCGCCGGCGCTTTCTTAACTGCCGGTGCCGTTTCCTCAGGCGCACGCTCGGCGCCTGAGGGAGCCTCGGCTTTTTTCGGTGACTCGACCGATGGGGCAGCGCTGACAACGCCCGTGCGCACCGCACCCTTGGGCGCCGCCAGCATTTCGACCCGATACACCGGGGGCCGTGATGGTTCGGACTGCAGCCCCCACAGCACCGCGCCAACCACCGCCGCCGCGTGCAACGCGGCCGAGAGCAGCAAGCCGTTGCGCATCGCCGCGCCGCCGCGCGCCGCATCGCGATGGGACGTGGCGCCAACGCTCATCGCGACGGCTCCTGCTCCCCGGCCAGCCCAATCGGCATGCCCGCCTTGCTGATCATGCCCATCACGCGATACACGAGGCCGTAGTCCACCGATTGATCGGCAAAGATCGTGACGCCGCTACTCCCCTTTTTGGAGGCCAACGCCTTCACACTCCCGGCCAATTCGCGTTCAGAAAGCACGACGTCATCGACATAAATGCGACCGTTGCTCTTGATCGTGACCACGAGATTGCTTTTGGCATCAAGCGGACGCACGTCGGCTCTGGGAAGGGAGATATCCACGCCCCCTTGCATAATCGGCGCCGCGATCATGAAGATCACCATCAGCAGCATCATGACGTCGATCAACGAGACGACATTGATTTCGCCGTTGACATGCAATCCGCCGCTTCGACGTCGACCGCGCATCATGGCTAGACGCGTCCTTCGCGAACGAGGAGGGCGATCAGCTCGGAACCAAAGCCCTCCAACGCGCTATCGAACTTATTGAGCCGCGCCGCAAACGAGTTGTAGGCGAAGGCTGCGGGGATGGCGACGGCCAGCGCGGCGGCTGTCGCCGACAGTGCCGCGGCGATGCCTGGCGCCACTGCCGCAATATTGCCCGACCCCGTATTGACGATACCGGCAAACGCCGACATCACCCCGAGTACTGTACCGAGCAAGCCAATCAACGGGCTGACGCTGCCCACGGTCGCAAGCCACGTGATGAACCGACCAAGCACTTCGCGCTCCTTCGACGACTCGGCATCGAGCACCAATCGCAGCGCCTCAACCTGAGATCCGGACAGGCGCGCGGAGCGGTCGGCGGTGGCACCCATCGCCGGCTTGGTGTCGTTCAGGAAGCGCACGGCGCGCGCAAAGACCGCCGTGAACGCGCTTGGGGACACACGCTGCGCAAGTGCCGTGGCTTCATCGACGCCGCGCGTACGCTCGAACTCCTTCAAGAACGCCAATCCGTTCGACTCAGCCGCCCGAAAGGCTCGCCATTTCGCGAACATGATGGCCCACGACAAGAGCGAGAGCAGCACAAGCAGCACCAAGACGCCCTTCGTGACGATGTCTGCGCCAAGAATCAACGAGACGAGCGTTGCATCACCGCCGCCGGACGTGGCACCAAGCTGCAAGAGAAGCAACGCCGGAAGCACTGCGGCCATCGTCAACGCGTGACCGCGCCGGAACGGCGTCCAGCGAAGTACCGGAACGTATTCGTCAGTCCGTCGGCGAGCAACACAGACGGCGTCCACCCCAGCACGGTGCGTGCCTTGTCTGTTTGCAGCGCCGAGCGAGCCAACTCGCCCGCCCGGGCCGGCGCGTAATCGATAGCCGCCGTGACGTTGGCAACCGATTGCAACGTGGTGGCCAACGTGTTGACGGACGTTTCGATACTTGTGCCGATGTTAAAGGCGCGCGCGTCCAGTCGGCCGGGCGCCGGCAAGGTGCCGGTCGCGGCGCGATAGTTGGCGAGAGCCACGTCCCCCGCATAGACATAGTCGCGCGTCTGCTCGCCGTCACCAAAGACGGTCAACACACGTCCGTCGAGAATGCGATTGCAGAAAATGGCCACCACGCCTGCCTCACCGTGCGGGTCCTGACGAGGACCATAAACGTTTCCGTAACGCAGTGCCACCGTATCGAGACCGTGCACGCGACCGTAGTACGCGAGATAATACTCCACCGACAGCTTGGCGATCCCGTATGGCGCTTCGGGATCTTTCGCGTATAACTCGGTGCTGGGTGGTGGGTCAAAGTCCCCATAGAGCGCCCCGCCCGTCGAAGAAAACACGACGCGCGTGTGATGACCGCTCGACTTCACCGCCTCGAGAAGATTGAGGGTGCCGAGAATATTCCGCGTGGCATCGTAGACGGGATCAAGCACACTTCGACGGACGTCGATTTGCGCGGCGAGATGACACATCACGTCGAATCGGCCGTCGCGCACCAGCGCCGCCGCGTCGGGAGTCGTGATGTCCCCGCGAACAAAATGAGCCGATGGCGGCAGATTTTCTTCTCGTCCGCTCGACAAATCGTCGAGGATGGTAACGTCCCACCCCTCGGCCAGGAACGTGTCGGCCACATGCGAGCCAATGAACCCTGCACCACCTGTCACCAACACCGTCTTCGCCATACCGTCGCGTCCTCGCGCCTGGGTTACTGACACTCGCTCCGCACTGTGCGGCCGGATGCATTCCGTGTGAATGTCGGAAATACGGGCCGCCTCGCTCGCCTCGGGAGACGTTTGGAAGCCCGCAATGTACACACGCGCCCGCGACATGGGAGTCACGGGCGCGCGATGTTCGAGTACGCAATGGCTGTGGAGAAGCACAGAACGTGAGGTCTCACACCAACCGTTCCTTCGCCAGACCCTCCGCATCCGACGCGTCGCACATGACACGCTCCATGCGCGAGCGACGACGACGCCCTACCCGTCGCGAGGTTGGGTTACGGTGCCCGGGAGACGCGAAGCGCCGAAAGGCCGAGGTCGACACCCAACGCGTCATGCTTGATAATGATCGCCGCACTCCCCTGACGACCCACGCGGACGACGCGCACCACCGCCAACCGCTCCGGCTTTCCGGAGTCAGCACGCCGAACGAGCGAGAACAGGTCGCCGGCCTTCACGCCCTGCGCCTCTCCCGCCGTCAGAAGCACAAAGCTCTGCAGCGTTGGCATCACCGACGTCGGCTCAATCCACGACACCGTGGTGGTCATATCGCCGCTTGGGGCGGCCGCGAGCTGCTGACCGACCGGAGCCGCGCTCCCTTCGATCGGAAAAAGCGCCTGCCCTTGTTCGATCACCCCACTTTCGGAGCGCACAAAGGCTCGCACCAGACGACCGTCACCCACGGCAATGACCTCAAGCACACCAGTGGGGAACGCAACCGGTATTCCATTGGCGGTCGCGCCGGCGCGCTTCACCGCAACGAGTTGATCGCCGACAGCAAGGGTCACGCCCGCTGGCGGCGCGATGATCACCTCGTCCGCCAGTTGCATGCGCGCCTCGTCGAAATGCGACGGTCCCTCGTCATCCACGCGGCGCTGTACGCGACCGGCCTTCTGCCAGCGCGGCTCCTCGACAGCAAACGGGGCAGACGCGTACTCGCCATGCCGAGGGGCAACCGCGGCGTGGTACGATAGTGCGGTGGTCGAACCCGCCGAGGATTCGCCGCCATGGTTCAGCAAAAAGATGGTCGCTTGCTCATTGCTCTTGCGCGAAGCGCGGAGCTCATCGTTGTCCACCAATCCGATGCGCGCTGCGCCTCGCGTCAAGAGGCGCTCAGCCTTTATCTGTGGTCGCAGCCGCACCATGGTGGTTAAATCAGACGTATCCTGCGCGGCAGTCGGATTCGCGGAAATGGCAACGTTGGGTGCGTTCGCATCCCGCTGGCTTGGCATCCCCGAGCCCATGATGGTTGGGGCCGCGGAATTCGCCTTCCCCGTTGTCTGCGCAGCCAAGCTCTTGCCTGTCTTTGGCGTCTCCGACATCGGCTTCGGTGCGTCGGCTCTGGGGAGCGCCGGCAGCGCAGGGGTGAGCGCTGCTTTCGGCGTCGCGGTATCGAGAGGGGCCGGAAGCGCCGACGTCGCAGTCGCGACATACCGAGGAGAAGGGATTACCAGCTCCGCGCCTGCGCGCAGTGCCGTTTCCCCTGTCATTGCAATGCCGTTGCGTCGAGCGACGATGCGCCACTGGTGCCCGTCGCCGTAGTACCGGGTTGCGATGCTCCAGAGCGTTTCTCCGGCCTTTACCCGGTGGGTTGCGGAGGCCGTGTCCTTGACGGTCACCGGCTTGGCGGGCGGCCGCTTCTTGAGCGGCGCCAATTTAGTCGTCGGCGGCTGAGCGCTTATGCGCAGAATCGCGGCGGGCATCACCGTATCCGTTGGCGCTGCCTGTGCCGCCAGCCAGTGTGGATGCCACACCGCCAAGAGCAGTACGCTTGCGAGAATAGCGACGCCAATTCGCACCAACCAGAGGCGTGCTGGCGATTGGCGAAGCATGGACAGAGACAGTTTATGGGCGACGCGCATCGGCGAGCCTCGCAGTAGTTTGACTGGTCGCCGTCGTACGGACGGTGTACCTGCGGCTCAGCCGACAGTTATCGGAGGCCTCACAGGGGAAGACGCGCGCGCCACACGCACGTCACGCTTCCCCCGTTACACCACGGGCTCGGTCCGTCTCAAAAAAGACCGACCGATGAACGTCGAACCGGCCCGACGAGCCGATGTCTCAGAACGGCAGATCGTCGTCCTCGTCTTCCAGCGCACCGGGGAAATCGCTGAAATCGTCGCCACCGGCAGGCGCGGCTGCCGCACCAGCGGGCTTGCTCCGTGCTGGCGCCGGGCTGCGGCGCTGCGCTCCGCTCTCCATGTCGTCTGAGGCGCCTCCTGGACGTCCTCCGAGCAGCATGAGCTCGCGAACGCGGATTTCGGTGGTATACCGCGTCTGATTCTCCTTGTCGGTCCACTGGCGGTACTCGATCTCCCCCTCCACGTAGATCTTCTCGCCCTTCTTCACGTAGCGCTCGACGACGTCGGCGAGTCCAGACCCTTTGTTGCTGTTCCAGACCACACAACGATGCCATTCGGTTTTCTCCTGCTTGGCACCGCTCTGATCATTCCATGAGCGACTCGTGGCGAGCGAAAACTGCGCCACCTTTCCACCTGTCCCGACGGTACGAATTTCGGGATCACTCCCCACGTTGCCAATTAGAATGGCCTTGTTCATGCTGCGGCTCATCGGTGTCTCCTTTCGATGCGGACATGATCCGGACACGACATTGTCGGCCGGCGTTGACTGGAAACCTAGGACACTGTGCGCGAAGTGCATCACCGCCGCATTGCCGGCCCTACCCCGGTATTGCCGATGGGCGGGTGACCGCCCCTTCCCAGCGGAGTACCAGCGCGTCCTCGAGTGGTTCGCGATAGTAGGCGCGACGTCGGCCCACCGGAAGAAATCCGCGTGACTCGTACAGCCCACGTGCGGAGCTATTCGAGACCCGAACTTCAAGGTACACCGACGCGATGCCCTGCTGCGCGGCGAACGCCATCGACTCGTCAAGCAAACGGGCTCCGATACCCATTCCCCTCGCGCGCCGACACACCGCGATATTGGCAATCTCACCTTCATCGAGCACCGACAACAAGATGCAGTAGCCGGAAAGCAGGCCCTCGCACTCCGCTACCACTACCCGTGCGTGCGGTCGAACCAGCAGATCGGCAAACGCCGATGCGGGCCACGGATCGCTGAAGGCGTCTTGCTCGATCTCGGCCATTGCCGCGACATCATCCGTCGTTGCCGGACGCACCGTGACAGGCGTGCCTGCCGACCGGCGTGCGCCGAGCCTGGGCCTCATTCCGCCAACCACAGCGACTGTTGGTGCGCCGCCTCCCACTTCACCTGCGCTTCGGCGAGACGTCCGTACGTGGGCTCCCACGCTTGCAATGAGACCGGGCCTGTCGAGCTCCAATCGATCACGCGCAGCAAGTGCGCCGCGTCAGGGACAACGGCCGCTCCATGGGTACACTGATCGGCGCCCGGCACACACAGCAGCGCCCGACCCTCTGCGGCGTGTGCGAGCTCAGTAACGGGCACTCGCGTCATGGCACTTTCAGCGCGTACGCCGCCGTCGTGATCGATCACCACCCGCATCGCATAGCGTTCGCCACGCAGCGCGTCGGCATGCACCAGAAACCGACCGGCAGCAGGATGCGCCGCCGCCGCCAGAAGGAGCGACGGTACCTCGAACAACGGCGTCCCGGCGGCGTGCGCAAGCCCCTTTGCGACGGCCGCCGCAATGCGTAGCGACGTGAAACTCCCGGGTCCGGCGCCGCACACGATCGATGTCAGTGCCCGTGGGCTGACGGAACACGTTTTCAGCACGTCAACGACTGCCGGAAACAGTGTGTCGTCGCGCGAGGCACCCATCTGCACCGAGCGCGCACTGATCAGTGAAGGGCCACAGAACAGCGCGACCGATCCCTTTGGTGACGAGGCTTCAAGGACCAGCGTCCAGGCAGGCTGCGACGGTGTCTCAATAGCCCGTATCGTCATAGCACCGACCGGGCATCAGATTCATCGCGAGGATTGTGCATCACGCACGATCTCAGGTCGCGCGGCCCTCGGCAAGGGCGCGCGCGAACGTGCTACGTCAACGCCGCCTCGCCGATGCGCTCGTTAGGCGACCGCGAGCGCCGCCGGGCGCTCAGCCGTCGAGGATGCAGCCGGAACCATCGCAGACGACGACTCCGACGCGGCCGCCAACTCGGCAAAGACCCCTGCTTCCGCCAGCGAGCACGCGGGACGTGACGTCGAGTCGCTCGGCGGAAAGCGCCCAGCGATAGCCTCGCCCGTCGATGCGCTCATGGTGATTCGCGGCCGATGACGCGAACACGCGAAACGCCGGCACCCGGTCGAGAATCTGCAAGGTCCACCGAGGATGCTTCTGCACTTCCTGTCTCTCCTGCGCCGTCAGCGCGCCCGGCTTGTCGAGAATCCGATTCGACACGCCGAGCTTCCCGATGTCGTGCAAGAGTCCCGCGCGCAGCACGGTTCGCGAACGGGCCGCGTTGGCACCAAGCGACGTGGCGATCGCGACCGCATACCGTGCCACGTTGGTGGAGTGGCGATACGTGAACGGCGTCTTGGCATCGATCACCGACCACCGTGTTCCGTCACGCCGCGGTCGGCGCGTCGTCCGGCTCGGCGATGGACACGGTCAGCACGCGCCGACTGCCATCGGCGTGATCATGGTGAAGCGTGATCTGGATCGCTCCGATGGGTAAGGTGTCGCGTGCACGGTCTGGCCACTCAATCAACAGCACTGGGGCAGTTGCCACGATGTCATCCCAACCGAGGGCGAGGAGTTCGGCCGCCGAGCGCAGACGATATAAATCCGCGTGCACCACGTAGCCAACCGGTAGCGGGTACTCGTGTACCAAGGCATACGTCGGGCTCGTGACGCTCGGCATATCCAACACGCCAAGCCCTTTGCACAGCGCGCGAACCAGGGTGGTCTTCCCCGCACCGAGATCGCCTGACAAGGTGACAACGCACGGGCGTGGCAGAAGGGCGCCGAGGGTCTGACCCCAGGCCGTCAGCGCACTCACGGTGGGGCTGTGCGGTGGCACCGCGAGCGATAATGCACGCTGGGAGACCTGCACGCGCACGTCACTCCTAGCGCCCACGACGCCCGCCACCGCGACGAGGCGCTGGACTCGGCGCACTCCCCGCTACACTGCTCGGCGCAGACCCTGGTGGGCGCTTCGCCGCTTTGGATTGGCCGCGCGCCTGCTCCGGTCGCTCGCCGAGCGCCGTGCGCACTTCGAACAGTTGATCACGCAGGCGTGCAGCCGCTTCGAAATCCAACGCGATGGCGGCCTCTCGCATTGCGGTCTCCAGCTCGCTGACTAACGTGGTCAGGTCCTCGCGCGAACGCGCCGTGCGTTCTCCCCCGATGGCCCGCGTAGCCGGCGCGGCGTCGGGATGTTTCTCCATGCGCGCATCGGCCACGCGCGTGATGAAACGCACCTCGTCGACGCTCTTTGTCACGCCGTGTGGCGTGATGCCGTGTGCGGTGTTGTGGTCCCGCTGGATCGTGCGCCGACGATCGGTTTCGTCGATGGCCCGTTGCATCGATCCCGTCATGCGGTCTGCGTACAGAATGGCCTTGCCACTCAGGTGCCTCGCCGCACGGCCAATCGTTTGAATCAACGATCGATCGGAGCGCAAGAACCCCTCTTGGTCGGCGTCAAGAATGGCGACCAACGACACTTCAGGCATATCGAGCCCTTCGCGCAGCAGATTAATGCCCACCAGGACGTCAAACTCGCCGAGTCGTAAGCCGCGGATGATTTCCATGCGTTCGATCGCGTCGATGTCCGAATGCATGTAGCGTACCCGCACGCCCATCTGCTGCAGATAGTCTGTGAGATCTTCCGACATGCGCTTCGTCAGCGTTGTCACCAGGACACGTTCGCCACGGCGCTCCCGTTCGCGAATCTCGTGCAACAGATCATCGACCTGCCCTTTCACCGGCCGAATTTCCAGCACAGGATCGAGCAAGCCGGTTGGGCGAATGACTTGCTCGACGACGATCCCTTCCGACTGCTGAAGCTCCAACTCGCCCGGTGTTGCTGAGACGTTGATCAGGCGCGGGACAAGCGCCATGAACTCTTCAAACACGAGCGGTCGGTTGTCGAGCGCGCTCGGCAGTCGAAAACCGTAGTCGACCAGTGTCAACTTGCGCGCACGATCTCCGTTGTACATACCTCGAATCTGCGGCAGCGTGACGTGCGACTCGTCGACGACCACCAAATAGTCGTCGGGGAAATAGTCGAGCAGGCACGCCGGACGTTCGCCCGAGTCTCGCCCACTCAGATGACGCGAGTAATTCTCAATGCCCGCGCAGGTTCCAATCTCGGCCATCATTTCGAGATCAAATTGTGTGCGCTGCTCCAGGCGCTGCGCCTCGAGCAACTTGCCCTGTCCGCGCAGTTCGTCAAGCCGCAGGCCCAGTTCGGCGCGGATCGCGGCCGACGCGCGCTCGATCGTAGGTCGCGACGTGATGAAGTGCTTCGCGGGATAGACGGCCGTGCGTTCGAGCGCCGCGATGGTCTCGCCCGTGAGCGGGTCAATCTTGGAGATCCGTTCGATCTCATCCCCCCACAGCTCCAACCGTACGGCTTGCTCTTCGTACGCGGGGAAGATTTCCACCGTATCGCCGCGCACGCGAAACGTGCCACGTTCGAACGCCACGTCATTGCGCATGTACTGAATACCAACCAAGGCGCGCAAAATGTCATCGCGGGGGATGGTTTGTCCACGGGCGAGCGAGACCATGCGTTCGCGATACGCTACGGGATCGCCCAAGCCGTAAATGGCCGACACCGTGGACACAATCACCACATCGTCGCGCTCCATCAGCGATGACGTGGCCCGCAGCCGCAGCCGATCAATGTCTTCGTTGATGCTGGCGTCTTTCTCGATGTACGTATCGCTCGACGGCACGTACGCTTCCGGCTGGTAATAGTCGTAGTACGAGATGAAATACTCGACCGCATTCGTCGGGAAAAAGCTTTTCAGTTCCCCGTACAGTTGCGCCGCAAGCGTCTTGTTGTGCGACAACACCAGCGTTGGGCGTTTCCACTCGGCAATCACGTTGGCGATCGTCATGGTTTTGCCCGATCCGGTGACCCCCAGCAGGGTCTGAATGCGATCACCGCGGCGAAGGCCGGCCGAGAGTTCCGAGATCGCCCGCGGTTGGTCTCCGGCGGGGGAAAACGGCGACTGGAGTAGGTATGGAACGCTCATTCGGGAAATATAACAGCACGATCGGCGTTTGTTCGGGAGCCCCGTGGGCAAAAGCCGAAGGCGCTACTCCTCCGTCGTGATCTTCTCGCGCCGACTCACGGCGTAAATACCCTTGACGCGCCGAGCGGCTTTGATGATCCGCTCCAGATGCGCGAGATTCTCCACTTCGACCATGGCCGAGCCCACCACCCGCCCTTCAGTCGTTTTCAGTTCCAGACTCTTGATATCCGTGCCGGTGGCGCTCACCGCCGCGGCCACATCGGCGTAGAGCCCGCGCCGATCGGTGCCGTCGAGGGCCAAGCGCACCACAAAGCGCTCGCCGGCCATCTCCCGCCAATCGATGTCAAGCCGTCGCTCCGGCTCATGGGCGAGCAGCAAGAGGTTGGGGCAATCGTCGCGATGGATGCTTACGCCCCGCCCGCGTGTCACATAGCCCACTACACGATCGCCGGGGACGGGCTGGCAGCACTGGGAGTATCGGACCAGCAGTCCATCGGCCCCCTGAATCCGAATGCCTTTTCCGGTGCCGCGCACGCGATCGACGATGCGCTCAAGCGTGGTGGGCCCTTTCGGCTGCTCCGGCGCATTCTCAAGCTCCGGATGTAACAGCTTGAGCACCTGCATCACGTGCACGTCACCAGCGCCGACCGATGCAATCAGCTGGATCGCGTCTTTGAGCTTGAGCGCCTTCGCCGCTGCGAGGAGCGCCTGATCGTCGGTCTTTGGCAAACGCCGCCTGCGCAGCTCCCGTTCAACGATCTCGCGTCCCAGGCGCATGGCCGACGAGCGCTCTTCGAGACGCAGCATCTGCCGGATTCTCTGGCGCGCCCGTCCCGTACGGACGTGAGCAATCCAATCACGGCTTGGCTTCGCGTTGGGATTCGTGAGAATCTCCACCGTCTCCGAATTCTTGAGCTCGCGTGACAGCGGGGCGATCCGTCCGTTGACCTTGGCACCGGCGCACCGCGCGCCAACCTGCGTGTGCACGGCGAACGCGAAGTCCAGCGGGGTCGCACCCTTGGGCAACTGGATCACATCACCCGTGGGTGTAAACACGAAGATCTCGTCCTGATACAAATCCAGTTTCAGGAACTCCAGGAATTCGCCAGGGGTCTCGGCGTCCAGCTGCAACTCGAGGACTTGCCGAAACCACGTCAAGTGGCGGTCGAGCTTGTCGGGGTTTCTGTTGGACTCCTTATACAGCCAGTGAGCGGCGATGCCGAAGTCCGCCGTGCGATGCATATCCCGCGTTCGGATCTGAATCTCGAACAGCTGGCGTCCAGGACCGAACACCGTGGTATGCAGCGACTGGTAGCCGTTCGACTTCGGCTGCGCGATGTAATCCTTGATGCGTTCCTGCACGGGCGTCCACCCGTCATGAATCACGCCCAGCGCGTGATAGCACTCCAGCACATTCGGCACGATCACCCGAATGGCGAGCAGATCGTAGATGTCCTCGTACGGTCGATCCCGCTGTTGCATTTTTTTGTAGATCGACCACAGGTGCTTCGGGCGGCCGGTCACTTCAACACCGGCGATGCCGGCATCGGCCAGTCGCTTCTCCAGCGGATCACGGAGCTGTGCAATCAATTCCTCGCGCTCGCCGCGCTTGGATGCGACCATTTTGGCGAGTGTTTTATAGGCCTCCGGCTCAAGGTGCTTAAATGCCAGGTCTTCGAGTTCCCAGCGCATCTTCGCCATGCCGAACCGATGCGCCAGCGGCGCATACAGATCACGCGTTTCCTGCGCAATGCGGCGGCGCTTTTCCGGGGCGAGCCAGTCAAGGGTCCGCATGTTGTGCAGCCGATCGGCGAGCTTGATGAGGATGACCCGCGCGTCCTTCGCAATCGAGAGCAGCAGCTTGCGATAATTCTCAACCTGACGTTCCTCGCGCGAGGACAGCGGCAGATTGGCGATCTTGGTCAGCCCATCGACGATTTGCGCAATCTCCGGCCCGAACTCCCGCTCGATATCCTCGACCGTGATGTCGGTGTCCTCGACGATATCGTGCAGCAATCCGCTGGTGACGGTAGCGGTATCGAGCTGCAAATCTGCCAGAATTCTCGCGACCTCGATGCAGTGCGACACATAGGGCTCGCCCGAATGGCGCACCTGGCCCGCGTGCGCTGCGTCGGAGTACCGATAAGCCCGAACGAGCAGCTCATGATCGAGCTTGTCGTACGAGCTCTCAGCGCTCGGACCGAATCCAGGGATTGCCTCATGCAGCGCGAGTGCCGTCACAACAGTCCTGCCTCCGCAAAACTCAGGTATCGACCGCGACCGATGATGATGTGGTCGTGTACAGGGATATCCAATAAACGCCCAGCTGCCACTAACTGTTCGGTGACTGCCCGATCATCGGCCGACGGCTCAGGATCGCCGCTGGGATGGTTGTGCACCAGAATGACCGCCGCCGCTCGCTCGGCGATGGCTTCGCGAAACACCTCTCGCGGATGCACCAACGAGGAGTTCAACAATCCGCGGGTCACCAAGACGTCGCGCTCCAGACGATGCTGCGCGTCGAGAATCGCGACATGAAACTCTTCCACCGGCAACTCCTGCAGCCGGGGCGCGTAGAGGGCCACGACATCCTTGGGCCCCCGGAGCGGCACTCCCGCTTCGCGTGCTTCGAGAGAAAGACGCCGACCAAGTTCAAGCGCCGCGTGAATGGCCGTCGCCCTTGCCTGCCCAACCCCACGTACCCGTGTCAAGGACGCCATCGGCGTCATCGCCAACCGTCCCAGCGACCCGCCGACATGTTCGAGGATCGCCTGCGCCGAGTGCAGCGCTGACCCGCCTGCCGCTCCCGACCCAAGAATCGTGGCCACGAGCTCGGTCGTCGTGAGCGCTTGTGACCCTAACGATCGCATACGTTCGCGAGGACGGTCGGTACTGGGCAACTCACGAATAGTTAGCGCACGCTGCAGCGGCTGGCTACTGCGAGGAGTGTTCGAAACGCGCATACCTGGCTCCAATGTGAAAGGAAGAGCCTCTCATCCGCAGCCTGAACGGACTCGCTCCGAGCGCTATGGGGAGAGGGACTTTGCAATGAACACCTGACGTGGTCAACGCGCCGTATCGCCGCGCGTGGCCGGTGCTCTTTTTCACGCTGCACGCTTCGCCGAGTCCTCGTGCATCTACGCAAAACGAGGACCGGTCACACCCGGTCCTCGTTGCGCGAAACACCGCACAATTAAAAAGCCTTGATCAGAGACCGCCACTCCCGCGCGGTTTCGCGGTGCGGCCACCGCCACCACTACTGCCACCGCCGCTGCTCCCACTCGATCCGCTGCCACCAGAGGACGCTCCACCGCCAGATGAACCGGAAGATGGGTAGTAGTCGCTCGCTCTGGGAGCAGCAGGGGCTCGGTCTCGCGTATAGCCCTGACCATACACCAAACGACCGCGTGGAGCGTTGGCGCTGTTATTCGGATTGACGATGACCAGCGGCCCATTGCCGTAGAAGTATCCGGGACCGAAGAAGCCGCCATTCCCAAAGCCGAAGCCGTTTCCAAAGCCGTTTCCAAAGCCAAAGCCGTTTCCGAAGCCCAAGCCGTTTCCGAAGCCCAAGCCGTTTCCAAACTGGTTGAACCCGAAGCCGTAGGGATCCCACCCGTAATAGCGATCAGCGCCATACAGCCAGCCCATCCCCATCATCCCGTAGCATGAGTTGAAGCCACCGCCGCAGCCTCCGTCCAGATCATTGACGCCACGGCGAAAATCGGCGCGACTCAGTTGCTCTACGCCCACCTGGTCGATGCCCGGGCGCCGGATCGAGAACGATCGAGGGTTGGACACCGCAACCAGCATGTCGAGCACTCGAGAGGGCAAGCCGCCATCAGCCAGGCGCACCAACTCCTTTCCGGTCAGCGAAAACTGCTGTTGCCGATCAGTCAACCATGCCTCGGCCACGGACGCATCAACGGTTTTCGCCACTTCCAACACATCGTCGGTCGTCACCGGCGCGCCGGCATCGGCGCGAACCGACGGCGTGCCGAACAGGATGCCGGTGCCACCTTCCCGAACCCACCGACCATCGCCGTTGCGGATGAACGTGGCGTCGGCAACCCGGTGAAGACCAGCGCATATGTAATCAGATTTGACCGTAACGCGCCGCGTCTCAGTGATCGGGGTGACCGACCCGGTGCCCACACAGCCATCGCGCGGCGGAGACATCCGCCTACCGGAGACGTCGAGCAGTGGTCGTTCGATCAAGGCACCGTCGGATATGCCCTCGAGGGCGATGCCCGTATCCTTGAATCGCGCCACGAATGTGGAGACTTTGCCGTTCACTGACACGCTCTGACTCTGCACCCACAGCCCCTCGCCGTCGATCGACACGATGCCACTTTCAAGTCGCTTGACGCCGCGCTGACAGGTAAAGGTGCCGCGCATCAACAGCCGACGGCCATCAGCACTCCAGGTCGCCGTTTCGGTCCCCGAGCAGCCATCAACTGACTTGGCTATCGCGCGACCCGGATCAATCACGGTGCGCTCAACGATGGCGCCTCCGGCGAAGTTGACGATGTCGACGCTCGTCGGCGTCGGCCCGGGAACGACGCAGGTCATCGCGCGCGCCGCCGATCCCAGCGATTCAGCGCCAATGACCTGCATCGGTGCGGCGCCAGTGGGTGTCCAGCATCCCAGCCACGGCTGCCAGCGCTCATCATGGACAGACATCACCATCTCGCTGCTTGACTGCGCGCTGCTGCGCATCCACGGCATCAGTGCGGCGAATGCGGTCGCGCCGATCACCCAGCGGCGAGCTCTCTGCAAGTTGGATTTCATAGGTACGCTCAAAAGCGAAGGTGAAGACCCGTCGTCACCGAAACACCCGACAAATTGATATGGTCGAACCCCACAAAATCCCGACCCATCGGCGCCCTCGCCCGATCGTATCGCGCTTCCGTGGTCAATCCCAGTCGCGTCGACAGGGAATAATTCACGCCCGCCGCACCGTAGGCGCTCGCGGTCCACCCTTCGGTCTCGACCGTCGACGCGAACACGTCAAAGTTGTTGAAGTCCACAAAATCCCCTGTTTGGCGGAAGCTGTGGTACATCACCCCGCCACCGCCGGACAGGTACGGCGCAAATCGACGTGGCACCCATGCCAGACGACCCAGCGAACGGCCGGGAGGCAACAGATACAGCTTGAGACCGGCCGTCAGCGGCGCTCTCCGAAAGCTCGTGGTCTGCTCGATCGGGAGATCCTCGTTGTCTACAAAGTTGCGATACTCGGACGTCACGTCGCGTGAACTCAGCCCCATACCGAACTGGAGCGCGAGTCGCTGGGTCAGTGGCACGTCGAGGTCTACCGCGGCGGAGACACCCGCGAATGATCCTCGATTCAGTTTCAGATCGCTCGTGACCTGCGAGAAGACGTTGCTGCGGGCGTCAGGGCGCGCCACGCCAAAGCGCAGGGACAGGTTGGCGCGGGGAGCACGGAAAAGATAGCCGTCGCCCGAGCCCGATTGTGCGAAAGCGGATGAGACGGCGGGTGTCGTGAGGCCACCCCAAAGCAGCGCCGCCCTGGACAGTCTGATCCGAAGACCTCGATGCTCCATACGAGCTGATCTCGCCGAAGAAGGTGAGTACAAAGAACACTCTCTCGGTACAACTGTACCAAACATGTAGGCCTTTGTCTATCGGCGCAAGAGGAGCATCACCGACACCCCTCTTACCCCTGCATTGAGGCCGGTTCCCTAGAGATTCGCCCCATGACACTTCTTGAACTTCTTCCCCGACCCACAGGGACAGGCGTTGTTGCGCGGCGTGTTTTCCCATCCTGCGGCCATTGCTCCGCCAGCTGCCTCCAGCGAGCGAACGCCGCCGCCGGCACCAACGACCGTCGGCATCCCACGAGCCACGACGCGCGGGGCGTTGCCCGTCGACTCGTCGAGCCCGCCATGCCCGTCCTCAACATCCTCGTGGGCAACACCGACGGGGTCGGCGATCACTTCTTCCTCGTAGATGGCGTCTTCCAGAATGCCCATGGCATTAAAGCGCTTGGCCGGGCGACCATCCGGCAATCGTGCGTCGATGGGCGCGGGAGGCTGAAACGATTCAGCAGGTGCCTGTTCAAAGACTAACTGCGCCTTGAGGAATCGCTCAGTAAACGTGTTCGCCAGATCATGCATCAGGTCCACAAACATGGTGTACGCATCCTGCTTGTACTCCACCAGCGGGTCTTTCTGCCCCCAGGAGCGGTAGTGGATCGAGGCCCGAAGCTGGTCGAGATCGTACAGGTGGTCTTTCCACTTTTCGTCGAGCGCGTTGAGCATGACGAGCGAGAGCAGCCGAGGAGCGAAGCCCTGCCCCGACTCGTCGGTGACGGCGTTTAAACTGTCGAGTTTGTCCGCAAACGCCGTTCGCGCGGTCTCCGCCGCCGCCGCCTGCGCGTCCTCGAGCGTGACCGGCTTCACGTCCGCCGTGAAGGCGGGAACCGACAGCATGTAGTGCATCAACACGTCCTGCTGCACGTACTCGAAGTCCCACTGGTCCGGGCTATCGAACGTGGCCAGTGCCTGTTCCACGCGACGCTGCACGCCGCGCTCGATCATTTTGATCGACTCGGCCTTCAGTTCTTCGCCACCTTCCAACGCGAACGCGCGCAGCGAGTAGATCACTTCGCGCTGTTGGTTCATCACATCGTCGTATTCGAGCAGGCGTTTGCGCGACTGAAAGTTCTGCAGCTCGACACGCTTCTGCGCCTGCTCGATCGACCGGGTAATGAGCGGATGCGTGAGGACTTCACCGTCTTGCGCGCCCATGCGATCCATCAACTTGGCAATCCGCTCGGACCCAAAGAGTCGCATCAAGTCGTCTTCGAGCGACAAGAAGAACTGCGAGGCACCGGGATCGCCTTGACGGCCCGCGCGTCCACGCAGCTGTCGATCAATACGGCGTGACTCGTGGCGCTCTGAGCCCACGATATGCAGTCCGCCGATTTCTTCGACGTTGATCTGCTTGCCGTCGGGATCCATCACGGTCGACGGGCGTGCATCCGTGGTTCCAGCCCCCAGTTTAATGTCCGTGCCACGGCCGGCCATGTTCGTGGCGATGGTTATGGCGCCCGGACGCCCGGCCTCGGCGACAATCTCGGCCTCGCGTTGGTGGTACTTCGCGTTCAGCACGGAGTGCTTCAGTCCCGCGCGGGCGAAGAGGCGGGCCAGCGTTTCCGAGGCTTCGACACTGGCCGTACCGACAAGCACCGGATACCCCAGCTCGTGCAACCGCTTGGTTTCTTCAACGATCGCGTTGTACTTCTCGCGGCGCGTCTTGTACACCCAATCCTGTCGATCATCGCGATCGATGGGTCTGTTGGTGGGAATCACCGACACGGCCAAACCATAAATCTGGTGGAACTCATTCTCTTCTGTTTCCGCGGTCCCCGTCATGCCGGCCAGTTTTTCGTACATGCGGAAATAGTTCTGAATGGTGATCGTAGCGAGCGTTTGCGTCTCGCCCTTCACCTGTACGCTTTCCTTCGCCTCGACGGCCTGATGCAACCCTTCGCTCCACCGTCGACCGGGCATCGTGCGTCCGGTAAACTCGTCGACAATCAAGACCTGCGCGTCCTGCACCACGTAATTCACATCTTTTTCATACAGCGCATGGGCGCGCAGCAACTGATGAATGATGTTCAGTCGCTCGCTCTTCGTCGCGTACTCGCGCTCGATGGTCGCACGACGTTCCACCCGTTCAGGCGCACTCAGCTCATGGTCTTTGTCCAACTGCCCGATCACGGTGGCGATGTCGGGCAACACGAAGGCGTCCCGCTCGTCGGGAGACAACCAGTCCAGACCCTGCTCCGTCAAGTGCACGGTGTGCCCCTTTTCATCGAGCACGAAGAGCAGATTGTCTTCCAGATCGCGGAACTGCTGCTTGCTTGCCGGCAGCTTTCTGTCGGCAATGCGATCCAATTCCATGCGTTGCACCAGCTGCTTGACGCCCGGCTCCTGCAAAATCTTCATCAACTTCTTGTTCTTGGGCCACCCCAGCTGCGCTTTGTAGAGCTCAAGCCCCGCCGTCACGGTATCCTTGGCTTCCAACGCGCGTTCCCCGTTGGCGACCAGAGTGTTCACGAGGTCGGACTGGCGGCGGACCAAGCGCACGACGCCGCCGTTAAATTCCGCGTATTGCATATCGCCATCGTTGCCGACCGGACCGGAGATGATGAGCGGTGTCCGCGCTTCGTCCACCAGGATGGAGTCGACTTCGTCAATCATGGCGAAGATGTGCTGACGCTGCACGCGCTGGTCGAGCGTCGTCACCATGTTATCACGCAGGTAGTCGAACCCGAACTCATTGTTCGTCCCGTAGGTGATGTCGCTCCCGTACGCTTCGCGACGTTCCCACGAGCCCGGCTCGGTATCGTCAAGGCAGGCAACCGTGAGGCCAAGCCAGCGATACAAATGTCCCATCCATTGCGAGTCACGACGCGCCAGATAGTTATTCACCGTGACCAGATGCACGCCGCGCCCCGGCAGCGCGTTGAGATAGAGCGGTAACGTTGCCACGAGGGTTTTTCCTTCACCCGTGGCCATTTCCGCAATGCGCCCCAAGTGTAACTGGATGCCGCCGATGAGCTGCACCTCGTAGGGCACCATGTCCCAGGTGAGTTCATTGCCGGTGACGATCACTTTGGAACCGGCCAAGCGTCGGCAGGCCTCACGAACGGTCGCAAACGCCTCTGGCAAGATCTCGTCGAGCACTTCGGCGATCGTGGTTCGCAAGTTCGCCTCGGCACCGCTCCGACCGTCAGGCCCGTGCAACTCGGCGTCAATGCGTTCGCGATCTTCGAGGCTTGCCGCTGAGCGTTTCTCCGCCTTGAGGGTATCGATCCGCGCTTCGATCGGGCCGGTTCGCTCGGCCAGGAGTGTGCGGAACCTGGTGGTTTGGGCCTGAATGTCTGCGTCGGACAACGACGCCAGGCGCTGCTCGATCGACACAATGTCGTCGATGATCGGCTGCACGCGCTTGCGCTCGCGTTCATGCCGGGTGCCGAACAGTTTTCCGATGATTTTGTTGAACATAGACGAGCCTCTACGTGATGAACGGGGCGCCCGATCGGCTGCGCCCGTCGCACCAGTCAGGCGCGCGCGGAGACGTCAGTGTCGATCGGGTCCCGGAGATACAAGCCGGTGGACACGATGTACTTGGCAACGTCGTCGGTGACGAAGCCCCGGATGGAGCGACCGTCCCGCACACGAGCCCTGATCTCGGTTGACGACACATCCACCCGCCGCGTTGCCAATTGCTGCCATGGTAACGCCAACGCGCTCGCCAGCTCAGGTGACGGAACGGGGTCTTCCGAGGCAACAACGCGCCTCAACACCACAACCCGTGCCATCGAACGAAGCCGCGCCGGTTCTTTCCACTGCGAGAACGTGGCGGCCGCATCCTCCCCAACCAGTACGTGCAGGTCCGCCGACGGCCAACGCTGCCGGAGGCTCTCCACTGTGTCAACCATGTAAGATAACCCGCCCCGTTCGATTTCGATGGGGTCGACCATGATTCCCGAAAGACTGCCAAATCCGAGACGGGTCATCGCGAGCCGATCCGCGGCCGGCGTGCGCACTCCTCGTTTGAGCGGCTGCTGTCCCGCCGGAATGACGAGCATCCGGTCGAGAGACAGGGCTTCGCACGCGTCTTGCGCCACGAGGAGATGCCCCACGTGCGGCGGATCGAACGAACCGCCGAAGATGCCTACGCGCATGGACCGTTGGGAGTGGTCGAGCTAGCGCGGACCCGGGCGCGCGTACGCCACCGGCGACGCGACGGGATCCGGCGGCGTTTTGGCGGGAGTCGCGACCGCTTTCACGGTGTCGGCGACCCCGCACTCCGCCTTGACATCGGCGTCCCCCGGATAGGCCTTCCACATCGCCGCACAGGTCTCGGCGGCGTCGTCCTTCCACCGGATCTTGGTATACAGCGAGTGCAGCCGAAGCCACGACAGACGTGCCGCCTTGGTATTCGGATAGGTGGTGACCACGTCCTTGAAGTAGATGATCGCGGGATCAATCGCGCCCCGCACGCGCACATAATGGACGCCGGTCAGGTAGTCCTTCTGGGCGAACCACTCTTCCAGCTGCGCAATGCGGGCTTTTGCATCGGCCGTTTCTTTTGCGTCGGGATAAGAAGACAAGAGCGCTCGCAGGAGCGACGCCGCCTTCTGTCCGTTCTCCGGATCGAGGGTTGGACGCGGCCACAGCCTTTGGTAGCTTCGCCCAACCCCGAGCATGGCGGTTGGCGCCAGCGTATCATCAGGGAACCCATCGGTGACGCGTTGAAACGCCTGCGCCGCCAGAAGAAACTCTCCACGCCGCTCATGCGACATGGCCAGGTAGTAAAATGTCGGCGCCAGGAGCGGATCACGTGCCGAGAGGTCATTCGTGAGTCGCTCAAACCCGATCTGGGCATTCTCCCAGTTCTTTCGCTCGTACTCGATCAGCGAGGCCCGGAACAGGGCCTCCGGCGTCGCGAAATTCTGAGGCCGGAATCCTCCAGAGCAGGCGGCGATAGCCGCCATGCTCAGCAGGATCAGCACGCGCCAGTCGAGGCGGTTGGAGCGAGAGGCGGGAAGGTTCATGCGGAGGCTGGTACCCGAAGTGGATCGCACGGGTCCACGGCAGCGACTCGGGCAGGAACAGGCAATATCGCGGGTAACGCCGTCCGTCATGCGAGTCTCGGCGACCGCGTGGTAGAGGCCAAGCCCACGACCTTCGCCCTGCCGACGATCGTCGAGGCGGTCACGTTTCGCGTGTCCACCACAAGCGTGGCGTGATCCACGACGCGCTGGTAGTCGACGCCCTGATGATCGGTCACGATCACGACGGCATCCGCCCACCGCAGCATTTCCTCAGACAGGTCGACGCCTTTACGGACATGCTCCTCTTCCCGGAACTCTGCAACAAACGGATCGTGGAACTCGACGTGGGCGCCCCGCTCCTCGAGCAGGCGGATCACGTCAAGCGCGGGGCTCTCTCGCACGTCATCGATGTCGCGCTTGTAGGCGACACCCAGGACCAACAGGCGACTGCCACGAACCGCCTTGCGCATGTCATTCAGCGCATCGGCCACCTTTTGCACCACCCACTCCGGCATGTGGGAATTGATCTCGCTGGCCAGGTCGATGAACCGCGTCTTGTAGTTCAAGGTGCGCATCTTCCAGGCGAGATAGTGCGGGTCGAGTGGAATGCAATGTCCGCCGATCCCGGGCCCGGGCGTGAACTTCATGAATCCGAACGGCTTCGTGGCGGCCGCATTGATCACCTCCCAGACATCGACACCGAGCTTGTCGCAGATAATCGCGATCTCATTCACCAGCCCGATATTCACGGCGCGGAAGGTATTCTCCAGGAGTTTCACCAACTCGGACGCCTCTGGCGACGAGACCGGCACGACGGTATCGATGCAGCTTTCATACAACGCCGTCGCCACCGCGACACAAGCCGGCGTGATCCCACCGACGACCTTGGGCGTGTTCTTGGTGTGATAGACGGCGTTGCCCGGATCGACCCGCTCAGGACTGAAGGCGACAAAAATGTCGACACCGACAACCAGCCCCATCGCCTCGAGCCGCGGTTGCAACAGCTCCCGCGTTGTGCCGGGATAGGTTGTGCTTTCCAGCACGACGCAGAGGCCCGCATGCGCCTGACGCGCAATCGCGTCGGCGGCGGCGAGGACGAACGACATGTCGGGATCGCGTGTCTTCGACAGCGGCGTGGGCACGGCAATGGAAATCGCATCACACTCGCGCAACCGCGTTTCCACCGTCGTCGCCACGAACGTGCCGGCGCTGACAGATGCTCGCACGTCTGCAGCCGCCACGTCCTGAATATGTGAATGCCCCGACATGAGCAGGTCGACCACGCGCTCGCTCACATCGTATCCGATGACGCGGAACCCTGCCTTGGCAAACTCCATGGCGAGCGGAAGGCCGACATAGCCCAGCCCGACGATCCCGATCACCGCACGGCGATCGTGAATCCGGTCGAGGACGTGTTGCTGCGTGGTCATGTGATAGCCCTCATGTCGCGCTCCTCCCATAAAAAGTGCGCACCGACGCGACCACTTCGTCGCGCTGCGCGGCGGTCAACTCCGGAAAGACCGGTAACGAAAGCACCTCTTTCGACGCCCGTTCGCTTTCGGGAAACTGCCCCTCCTGATAGCCGAGGTAGGCGAAACAGGGTTGCAGGTGCAACGGGAGCGGATAGTACACAGAGTTGCCGATCCCCTGCTGCTTCAGGTGACCCTGCAAGGCATCCCGTCGGTCGGCGCGAATCGTGTATTGATTGTAAATCGACGTGTTGGCCGGATCGACAAATGGCGTCGTTATCTCAGGCACGTCGGCAAATGCCGTATCGTAGAACGCCGCGTTGGCGCGCCGAGCTCCGCTCCACGCGGCAAGGTGTGGAAGCTTCGCCTGCAGCACCGCCGCTTGCAGCGTATCCAGACGGCTATTAAAGCCAACGATCTCGTGATAGTACGTCGTCCGCCCCCCGTGTACGCGAAGCTTCATCAGCGTCTCATAGAGCGCCTCGTCCTGCGTCACCATCATACCGCCATCTCCATATCCGCCAAGATTTTTTGACGGAAAGAAGCTGAACGTCCCGATGGCGGCCGCCTCGCCCGCCATCACGGTCGCGCCGTGGATCACGCGACTCGCACCGATCGATTGTGCGGCGTCTTCGATCACCGGATGCCCTCCGGCTGCGGCGATAATCTGCTCAATCGGCGCCATTTGCCCAAAGAGGTCTACGGCGATCACGGACTTGGTTCGGGACGTCACCGCCGCGCGCACTGCGTCGGGCGCGAGGTTAAAGGTCTTCGGGTCAATGTCCACGAATACCGGCCGCGCACCGACGTTGTGCACGGCGCCACCGGTCGCGAAAAAGGTAAACGGCGTGGTGATGACGTCGTCTCCCACACCGACATGCAGGGCGCGGAGCGCGAGCAAGATGGCATCGGTGCCATTGGCGCAGCCGACTGCGAACTTGGTGTGCGATAATCCCGCGATCTTGCATTCCAGTTCACCCACGGCACTGCCGAGGATAAAGGACTGCTGTTCGACAACGTCCATCAACGCGGTCACGACATCGTCCTTGATCGTGGCGTGTTGCGCTTTCAGATCGAGCAGTGGAACGGCCATGGAATTCAAACTCGCGCGAACGAGGTGAGTGACGGGATGCGTGACAGAAGGCGCAAAGGGAACATCACAGACTGACCCGCAGTGGCAAGGGGACGTCACGGCCCGTTTTCGCCGATTCATAGATGCCCAGAATCAGCTCCAGTGATTTCCGTCCGGCGCGCCCATCGGTATCCGGCACGGCGTTTCCACGAAGTACCGACACCACGTTCCGATAGTACGCCTCATGCCCAAAACCATACACAGTGGGCGGGCTGGTGTTCGCCTGTTCAATGATCTTATCGTCATCGTCATAGTCGGCGAACATCCACGTTTCGACCTTGTTCACGGCGGTCCCGCCAATCTTCACGGTGCCTTTTTCCCCGAGGATGGTAATCGACCCTTCGAGATTCTTCGGGTACGTCAGCATCGTGACTTCGATCGTGCCGATCGCCCCGGAACGGAACTTCAGCACGGCGACGCCGGAGTCTTCTGCCTCGATGCGTCGCGCCAGCGTCGCCGTCTTTGCCATGACGCTCTCGACCGGACCGACCAACCATTGCATCAGGTCCACGTAGTGCGAGGCCTGATTCATAAACGCCCCTCCATCAAACTCCCACGTTCCACGCCACGGCGCCTGATCGTAATACTCCTGCGGACGGGTCCATCGCACGGTACAATTGGCCATGTAGATGCGCCCAAACCGCCCCCGATCGACCGCGCGTTTCAGCAACTGGATTGGCGGATTGAGCCTGTTCTGCTTGACCACAAACAGCTGCACGCCATTCTCGTCGCAGGCCTGCACCAGTGCATCGGCCGCGGCGAGTGAAATGGCCATCGGCTTCTCCGAGATCACGTGTCGGCCGGCGCGTGCGGCGGCGATCCCGTGCTGTGGATGAAGCCCGGACGGCGTGGCGATCACCACGGCGTCGCTTGGGACTTGCGTGAGCATCTGCTCCACGCTGGTAAACCACGGCACACCCTGCGCCGTTCCGGCGTCGCGCGCGCGCGATTCCACGATATCGCACACCGCGACCAGCTCGACGTCATCGAGCCTGGCGATCGCCTCGAAGTGATTCCTGGCGATGCGTCCGCAGCCAACGAGCGCCAGTCGAATGGATCGATCAACGGGAATCATGCGCTCCGTCATGCGGTCAGTCATGCGTCGCTCGGTGATGAGGACCCGGCCGGGACTACGTGATCACCGATCCGTTCGTACAGGGCGCCGGTGCCTGTGCACCGGAGCAGTTCTACGTGGGTGTCAGACACTGAGACGCCGTCCGGCGCGTCATCGACTGCGTCCAACCGAAAGCCCGCCGCGGACATCCAACCGATCTGCCGAGCAGGCACACCCGCCATCAGGGCGTAATCAGGCACATCGCGATTGACCACGGCCCCGGCACCGATGAATGCATAGGCACCAATGGTGTGGCCGCACACGATCGTGGCATTGGCACCGATGCTGGCGCCACGGCGCACCAACGTTCGCCGGTACTCGTCCTTGCGCGAGACGGCACTGCGCGGATTGAAGACGTTGGTAAACACCATCGACGGCCCGCAGAAGACATCGTCTTCGAGTTCAACGCCCTCGTAGATCGATACGTTGTTCTGGATCTTCGCGTTGTCGCCGATGCGGACGCCGTTCATCACGACCACATTCTGGCCAAGCGAGCAGCGCGCGCCGATCACGGCACCCTGCATGATGTGCGAAAAGTGCCAGATGCGGCTACCGGCACCGATCACGGCGCCATCATCGACATAGGCCGACTCATGCACCTGCGCGCCCGCACCAAGCTGCGCCAAGGCGCCAACATGTCCATGACCAGGCGCAACGATCATACCGACGTGACCCCCGCCGCGTGCGCCGCTCGCGCTTGTGAGGCGTGCAGCAATTCGTGCCATTCCTGCAGTGAGCGCACAGACGGCTCGCGCGACTGCCGTGCGCCGATCGCCGCGCAGGCCGCGTTGGCCGCCGACAGCGTGGTCGTGTACGGCACGCGATTTCCGATGGCGGCCTGCCGCAAGCGTTCGTCATCGACCTGCGCATGCTTGCCGAGCGGTGTATTGACGAGCAACTGGACGTCGCCATTCAAAATGAGGTCGACGCCGTGCGGGTGCCCTTCGTGCACCTTCAGGACGGTGTCAACCGCGACGCCCCGCTCGCGTAAATACGATGCGGTGCCACTGGTCGCAAACAGGCGGAAGCCAAGCGCAGTGAATTTCTGTGCCAAGGCGACCGCCGCGGGTTTGTCGGCGTCGTTCACCGTGAGGAACACCGCGCCCGTGCGCGGGAGCGCGTTGTCGGCCGACAACTGCGATTTGAGAAACGCGGTCCCAAAATCGTCGTCGATCCCCATGACCTCACCCGTAGACCGCATTTCCGGTCCCAGCACGGGATCGAACTCCCGAAACTTGTTGAACGGGAATACCGCTTCCTTTACGCTCACATACGGCGGGATGATCTCGTGGGTGAAGCCCACCTGTGCGAGCGTCTCGCCAAGCATCAGACGAGCAGCGACGGATGGCAACGACACGCCGATCGCCTTTGACACAAACGGTGCCGTCCGCGACGCGCGTGGGTTGACTTCGATCACGTAGACGACGCCGTCTTTGTACGCGTACTGCACGTTGATGAGTCCGACCACTCCGAGCGCTTTGGCAAAGGCCACCGTGTGCGCCTTCATCTGCTCCACCGCCGCCGGCGGAATCAGATAGGGCGGAAGGACACACGCCGAATCGCCAGAATGAATCCCGGCGCTTTCGATGTGCTCCATCACCGCCCCGATAACCACATCGGTGCCGTCGCTGAGCGCGTCTACGTCCGCTTCGAACGCGTCCTCCAGGAAGCGATCCACCAGCACTGGTCGATCCTCACTGACCCGCGCCGCGCGCACAAAGTAGTCGCGCAATGACGGCGCATCGTGCACGATCTCCATGGCGCGTCCGCCAAGCACGTAGGAGGGCCGCACCAGCACGGGATACCCGATCGTATCAGCAATCGCGACCGCTTCGTCTACGCTGGTCGCGGTGCCGTTCGCCGGCTGCGCGATCCCCAGCTCACGGGCAAGCCGTTCGAAGCGCCGACGGTCTTCCGCAGTATCGATCGCGTCGGGCGAGGTGCCCAGAATCCGAACGCCCGCTGCCTCGAGTGCGCGTGTGAGCTTGAGGGGCGTCTGCCCACCCAGCTGCACGATCACGCCAAGCGGCTCTTCACGCGCCACGATCTCGAGTACGTCTTCCAACGTGAGCGGTTCGAAGAACAGCTTGTCGGACACATCGAAATCCGTCGAGACCGTTTCCGGATTCGAGTTGACCATGATGGTTTCGTAGCCCTGCTCGCGGAGCGCCAACACCGCGCGCACGCAGCAGTAGTCGAACTCAACACCTTGCCCGATACGATTCGGACCGGAGCCGAGGATGACCACTTTCGGGCGACCGGTCGTGACTGCCTCACTTTGCTCGTCATAACAGCCGTACAGGTAGGGCGTACTGGACGGGAACTCGCCCGCACAGGTGTCAATCATCTTGTACGACGGCCGAACGCCAAGCGCCCAGCGGTGCGCGCGCGTGGCGCTTTCCGTCTCGTTCCGGAGTGACGCCAATTGTCGATCGGAGAACCCCATGCGCTTCATCCGCAGCATGGCCGTGCGGTCTACGGCGGGCAGTTCCCGAAACCACGTTTCGGCGTCAAACAACTCGCGAAGCTGGTCGAGAAACCACGGGTCAATACCCGACACGGCGTGCAACTCCGCCGTGTCCATGCCCAACGACATCGCGCGCTTGAGCTGGAAGACGCGTTCCGGCGTGGGGCGGCGCAGCGCACCGCGCAACGCCTCCTTCGATTCTTCGGTCAGCCGGTCATCGATGAGTCGTTCACCGACGTCCCACCCCGCGCGTCCGGACTCCAGCGCGCGCAGCGCCTTTTGAAAGGCCTCTTTGAAGGTGCGTCCAATGGCCATCGACTCGCCGACCGATTTCATCTGCGTGGTCAAGCCGGGATCGGCGGAGACGAACTTCTCAAAGGCAAAGCGCGGACACTTGACGATGACGTAATCCAGCACGGGCTCAAAGCTGGCCGGCGTCGTCTTCGTAATGTCGTTTGGCACTTCGTCGAGCGTGAAGCCCACGGCGAGTTTCGCACCGATTCGCGCGATGGGAAACCCCGTCGCCTTGGAGGCCAGCGCCGACGAGCGCGACACGCGCGGATTCATCTCGATGACCACGAGATCACCGTTCGCCGGGTTGACGGCAAATTGAATATTGCAACCACCCGCATCAACGCCAATCTCCCGGATGATGGCAATCGCCGCGTCACGCATGACCTGGTACTCACGGTCACTCAAGGTCATGGCTGGGGCGACGGTGATGGAGTCGCCGGTATGCACACCCATCGGATCGAAGTTCTCGATGGAGCAGACAATGACCACGTTGTCGGCGCAGTCGCGCATCACTTCCAGTTCGTACTCCTTCCACCCAAGCAACGAACCCTCAACGAGCACCGAGTGCACCGGGGACAGATCCAGGCCGCGGCGCACGATGTGCTCAAATTCTTCGCGATTATACGCAATGCCCCCGCCACTCCCGCCAAGCGTAAAGGACGGGCGGATGACCGACGGGTATCCGGTCGCGTCGACCGCCTCGAGCGCTTCTTCGAAGCTGTTGACGGTCCGACCGGTGGGACACGTGAGCCCGATCCTGATCATCGCCTCCGCAAACAATTTGCGGTCCTCCGCGACGCGGATGGCGCGCGCATTCGCCCCAATCAGCTCGCAGCCGTACTTCTCCAGCACGCCCTGGTCGTACAGCGCGAGCGCCACGTTGAGCGCGGTCTGACCGCCCATCGTCGGCAGGACGGCGTCCGGGCGTTCTTTGGCGATGACTTTCTCAACGAACTCCACCGTCACCGGCTCGATGTATGTGCGATCGGCAAACTCCGGATCGGTCATGATCGTGGCCGGATTGGAGTTCACGAGCACCACTTCATACCCCTCTTCACGTAGCGCCTTAATGGCCTGCGTGCCGGAGTAGTCAAACTCAGCGCCCTGTCCGATCACGATGGGGCCGGAGCCGATCACGAGAATTCGGTGCAGGTCAGTGCGTCGCGGCATGGATTACGTCGTCGAGGATGTCGTCAATGATGTCGTCGAAGGCGCGCGACGCGCGCCATCCGGTCGCTGTCTGCAATTTGGTGGGATCACCCACCAGCGCAGGTACATCCACGGGTCGCACGAAGGAGGGATCTGTCGCGATAGGTGCGTCCACACCGACGCGAGCAAGGACGCGCGCAATCACGTCGTGAACCGACCGTCCGACGCCGCTGGCCACATTGTATGCCTCGCCGGGCACGCCGTGGCGCAGCAGCGAAATATATGCCGAGACCACATCCTGAACATGCAGGAAATCCCGTATCGGCGATGTATTGCCGACTGAGAGCGGCGTACCACGCGGCTGATCACGGAGGGCGACCGCACGAGCCACCAGCGCCGGGATGAGGAAGCGAGGATCCTGTCCGGACCCGCTGTGGTTGAAGCTGCGCGCAACGATGACGCGCAGCGCGCTGGCCCGCCAGTATTGGAGCGCCAGGATCTCCTGTGCCGCCTTGGTCGCGGCGTACACGGTTCTCGGTTCTTGCCGAGCATCCTCCCGAAGCGGTGCCGTGCGCGCGTCGTGTCGCCCGTATTGTTCGGCACTGCCGACGATGAGCACAACCGGCTCGGTGCCGTGTGCTGTGCGCCACTGCGCGACATGGTGCAGCAAACGCGCGGTGGCGGTGACGTTGATGTCCCATGCGAGCGGTGGGTCGGCCGCGGCGGTGGGCAAGTGGGACACGGCCGCCAGGTGCACGACCACATCTGCTGCGGCGCGCTCGACCGCACGGGCCACAAACGCGTCGTCCCGCAGGTCGCCATACTGCCAGTCGAGGATGGACCCGCCGGTGGTCGGTGCCGCCGTCGTGAGTGATGTCGGCGCGAGCGCGAGCGCGGTGACGGCAATGCCTTCTGCCTGAAGGGCGCGCGTCAGCCACCCGCCGACAAAGCCGGCGGCACCGGTTACGAGCGCGCGCATGGGCATGGTTGGAACGGCGTGGCGCTCATCGCGCGCGCGCGTAGCGTTCGAGATCAGCCTCCACCATCATTTGCACGAGGCCCGCAAAGGCCACGGTCGGCGTCCAGCCGAGCTCCGTGCGCGCGCGCGTCGGATCGGAGACCAGCAGATCGACTTCCGCCGGGCGAAAAAATCGCTGGTCTTGCACGACATACGCTTGATAGTCGAGCCCAACCACGTCGAAGGCGGCCTTGCAGAAATCGCGAACCGCGTACGTCTCGCCCGTGCCAATGACATAATCGGTCGGCGTGTCCTGCTGGAGCATGCGCCACATCGCGTCGACATAGTCTCCGGCAAATCCCCAATCACGCCGCGCGTCGAGGTTGCCCAACCGGAGTTCGTGTTGCAGACCCATCTTGATGCGGGCCACTGCGTCAGAAATCTTCCGCGTGACGAACTCAAGACCGCGACGTGGGGACTCGTGATTGAACAGGATCCCGGACACCGCGAACAGGTTGAAGCTCTCGCGATAGTTGACGGTGATCCAGTGGCCGTACAGCTTGGCCACGCCATAGGGTGACCGCGGATAGAACGGCGTGTCTTCATGCTGCGGCGTTTCCACCACCTTGCCGAACTGCTCGCTGGAGCTCGCCTGGTAGAATTTCGCGTTCGGTGCGGCCTTGCGCAACGCTTCCAGCATTCGCGTCACGCCAAGCGCTGTAAACTCTCCGGTCAGCACCGGCTGCTGCCACGAAGTCTGCACAAAACTCTGCGCCGCAAGATTGTAAATCTCGTGCGGCTTTGTTGCCTGCACGACGTCGGTCAAGGACGTCTGATCCAGCAGGTCCGCCGAGACCAGTTCCACTTTGTCGACCAAGTGCGCAATGCGCTCGTACGGGGTGGTGGACGAGCGGCGGACCACGCCAACCACGTGATATCCCTTGGCCAACAGGTGCTCGGCCAGATACGATCCGTCCTGTCCAGTAATGCCCGTGATGAGCGCGGTTTTCATAGCGATTCAAAAGTCGAGAGTGAACGCCGATCGGGTGTGGCGCGGATATGCAAAAGCGGGAAGCTCGTGGTGGATCGCGAGCTTCCCGCCTGGCATTCATGGAAAAAGCTTACGCGACCGCGACTTGACCACGCGGTGCACGCTGGATCTTGCCAGCCGCGATGCACCGCGTGCAGGCTTTGACCTTAATGACTTTGCCTTCCTTGAGCGTCCGAACCACCTGCAGGTTCGGCTTCCAGGTGCGCCGCGTCTTGTTGTTTGCGTGGGAAACACTGTTACCGAAGGCAACGCCCTTGTCGCAGACGAAGCATCGATTGCGTTGGATAGCCATGTGTGCGTCGTCCTGTCAGCTAAGGATCAATTCAATCCGCGCCATCTCTGCCCCGTCACCCTTGCGATGGCCGGTTTTGAGAATGCGCGTGTAGCCGCCCTGCCGTGTTGCGAACTTCGGACCAATCTCCTGGAAGAGCTTGTCCGCCGCTTCACGCTTGTGGACGTGTCGGCCGGCCAGTCGACGCGCGTGGAGCGTGCCGGACCGTGCCTTCGTGATCAGTTTCTCCACAAAGGGGCGAAGCTCCTTGGCTTTCGCTTCCGTTGTTTCGATCGCGCCCTGCTCGATGAGCGAGGTGGCGAGGTTGCGAAGCAGCGCGAGGCGCTGTTCACTGGTCCGCCGGAGCTGGCGGTTGGCTTTACGGTGGCGCATGAGAAGTTAATCCTCGTCGTCGTCGTCATCGGGCGCGTTTTCGGCGGCGCGGCTGGGCGCCGTGCCCATGTCGAGGATGCGGACGCCGTCCGCACTCTCTTCATAGCGCATACCGAAGTTGAGCCCTTCCTTCTCGAGCAGCGCGGCGATTTCCTGCAGTGACTTCTTCCCGAAGTTTTTCACCTGCAGAATCTGCGCCTCGGTCTGGCGAACCAGATCACCGAGCGAGCGGATGTTGGAATTCTTGAGTGAGTTGACCGAGCGAACTGAGAGTTCCAGATCGTCGATCGGTGTACGGAACAGCTCAGCGAGCCGTAAGGCATCGCTGTTGGCACCGTCTCCCGCCGCGCCCGGTTGCGCCGAGGCAGAGGATCCAAAGCCCACGAAATACTGAAAGTGGGTTTGCGCCAGTGCCGCGGCGTAGCTCACGGCCTCTTCCGGCGACATGGTGCCATTCGTCTCCACCGTGAGCGTCAGGCGATCGTAATCCGTGCGTTGTCCAACGCGCGTTTCCGCGACGGTAAAATTGGCGCGCCGGACCGGGCTGTAGATGGCGTCGATGCGCACGACGTCGACCGGCAAGTTCTTGTCGGCAGGGTGCGAATCGCTTTCGAGATAGCCGCGTCCCTTGTTCACATACAACTCGACGTTGAGATCACGTTCGTCGGTGATGGTGAACAGATGATGCGTCGGGTCGATGACGCGCACACCGCCGACGGCGACGATGTCCGCGGCGGTGACGACGCCAGGTCCCGACTTCGCGATGCGAAGCACGGTCTGTTCGACTTCGTCGGGCAACGCCAAGGTGAGCGTCTTCAGGTTGCCGATGATCTGGTGCACGTCTTCTACCACGCCACCGATGGTCTGGTGCTCGTGCAGGACGCCGTCAATGCGAAACGCCCACACCGCGGACCCGCGGAGCGACGAGAGCAAGAGGCGGCGCATGGCGTTGCCAAGCGTATGACCGAAGCCGCGTTCAAGCGGCTGCAGCCGAAATTCGGCCAAATTCGGCGAGTCGTCGCGCTTCGTCGCTTCGACGAGCTGCGGGCGAACCAGCCCACTAAGATCGATCGTGTTTGCCATGAGTGTCCGAAGGTGAAATGATCACGCCGGTGCATGAGCACCGACGACGCTCTGCCTCGCCCCGACGCGTGGCAGACCCGTAGAGGCGTGCGGGGCCTGATCAGTACTGAGTACTTAGTCGCGGAGTACTTAGTAGGACGTGCAGTACTGAGTACTTGAGGTGCAGTACTGAGTACTTGAGGTGCAGTACTGAGTACTTGAGGTGCAGTACTGAGTACTTGAGGTGCGGTACTGAGTACCTGAGGTGCGGTACTGAGTACTTGAGGTGCGGTACTGAGTACTTGAGGTGCGGTACTGAGTACTTGAGGTGCGGTACTGAGTATTTGAGGTGCGGTACTGAGTGCTTGAGGTGCAGTACTCAGTATGCTCCTTCTGCTTTACTTCGAGTACAGTTCGACGACCAGCTGCTCATTGGCAGCCATCGGGATAGCCGTACGGACGGGCTTCTCCAGCACGCGGCCGCTGAACGACTCCTTGTCGACGGCGATCCACGAGAGCGCCGAGCCACGACCGCTTTGCTCAAGCGCGGCCATCACCAGCAACAGTTCGCGTGACGACTGCTTCACCCGGACTTCCTCACCCGGGCGAACCTGATACGACGGCACGTCGAGGATGCGCTGCTTCACCTCGATATGGCGATGGCGAATGAGCTGACGCGCCGCCTTCCGGCTGGGCGCGAAGCCCATGCGGTAAATGACGTTGTCGAGACGTGTTTCGAGTGCGGCCAACAGGTTGTGACCGGTGATCCCGGGGAACGAGGCCACCCGCTCAAACGTGTTGCGGAACTGCTTCTCGCTGATGCCGTACATGCGCTTGATCTTCTGCTTCTCGCGCAACTGCTTGGCGTACTCCGACATCTTCTTGCGGCGCGCGGTCGACTGACCATGTTGGCCAGGCGCGTACGGACGACGCTCAACGGGGCACTTCTCTGTGAAGCACTTGGTGCCCTTGAGGAACAACTTTTGTCCTTCGCGGCGGCACTGACGGCAGCTCGGACCAGTATAGCGGGCCATGGTCAGACTCTCCGACGCTTAGGGGGACGGCAGCCATTGTGCGGAATCGGCGTGACGTCGCGAATGGACTTCACCGTCAATCCGGCGGCGGCCAGCGCCTGGATGGCCGACTCACGACCGGAACCCGGCCCCTGCACGCGGACGTGCACCCGGCGCACACCCGCGGTGAGCGCTTCGCGCGCGCACTGCTCGGAGGCGACCGTTGCGGCGAAGGGCGTTGATTTCTTGGAGCCCTTGAATCCGGCCTTGCCCGACGACCCCCACGACACGGCGTTGCCATGCATGTCGGTGATGGTGATCGTCGTGTTGTTGAATGTAGCGCTGACGTGGGCGATGCCTTCGGCCTCGACGACGCGCTTGGTCTTCTTTGCGGTTGCCATGGCTTACTTGGTCACCTTCTTCTTGCCCGCGATGGCGCGGCGCGGCCCCTTCTTGGTGCGCGCGTTCGTGTGCGTACGCTGCCCGCGCACTGGGAGCCCGCGACGATGGCGCGAACCACGATACGAACCGATGTCCATGAGCCGCTTGATGTTCATCGCCACTTCGGTGCGCAAGGCACCTTCGACGCGATGATTCCGCTCAAGCTCCTGACGGAGTTTGCTGACGTCGGCATCGGACAGATCGCGCACTCGCTGGTCCGGGCTGACACCCGTCGCGGCGAGAATGCGCTGAGCCATCTTGCGCCCAATGCCAAAAATGTAGGTAAGGCCGATCTCAACCTTTTTTTCACGAGGGAGATCGACGCCTGCGATACGTGCCATAGTCTGTGCGTTCCCCTTAGCCTTGACGCTGCTTGTGCTTGGGGTTGCGCTTGCAGATGATGCGAGTCACGCCTTGTCGCTTCACGACTTTGCAGTGCTCACAGATCGGCTTGACGCTGCTGCGAACTTTCACGGGCCATCCTCGACGCGCAAGCGTCGACGGAGTCTCCCGCACCCGCGCACGTAAAGGCGCACGAGCCGGCTGGACTCCCCATGTGTCCATCACGCGTAAAGCATCGACGTTGACCTCAACGAACGATTCCGCGCACGCGTGAAGCGAGTGTGGCCGGCGGATCGGCCGAGAAATTGCTACCGAAAAAACGGTAAGCCCTTGATTCTAGCTAGCATGTGCGCTCCTCACAACCCCCCGAACGCTCCGGATGGTACGAGCAGACCAGCCTGACACCGCTTGGACCAGGCCTACGCGTCGGTTGTCAGCGAGTCACGGACCTGTGCCATCGCCGCCCTGGGATCGACGGCCTGAGTGACCGCGCGCCCGAGAATAATCCACCGGGCCCCCGCTTGCATCGCCGCCGCCGGCGTCATCACCCGTCGTTGGTCATGGGCCTCGCCGCCTGGGAGACGAATACCCGGCACCAGCAGCCCAAGCCGTTTGCCGAAGGCGGCGCGCACGGCGGCCGCCTCATGCCCTGAGCAGACGATGCCGGCGGCGCCACCGCCGTCGGCCTCGCCGGCCAACCGCACCACCTCCTCTCCAATATCCACCGGCGGTCGGCCCCACACCGCACCCGCCGTGGCACTATCCATGCTCGTCAGGATCGACACCCCAAGAATGCCACAGGGCTCCTCCGCCTGCCCTTCCGTCGCTCCGGCGACCGCCGCGGCGACCATGTGACGACCACCGGCGGCATGAACGGTAAGCAAGCTTGCGCCGTGTCGGGCGGCACTGCGTGCGCCGGCGTGCACCGTGTTCGGGATGTCGTGCAACTTCAAGTCGAGGAACACCCGCTTCCCCTCGTCACGCAACCACGAGACGATCGACGGACCGACCGCGGTAAACAGCTCAAGTCCGACCTTGTAAAAGTCGCAGCTGTCGCCGAGGCGGCTCACGATCCCGTGTGCAGCGGGCGTGTCGGCGACATCGAGGGCAACAATCGGCGTCGCGCCGAGGTGTGAATTCACGCCGGCCATTCGAGTGTCCCAATCAGACTGTGCAGCGTGGTGATTCCACGCGCGACGACCCAGGACTCAAGGTCCCGAGCAATGCGTTCCGGCGCCCGCGGGTCGCGGAGCGCAGCGGTGCCCACGCCAACCAATGTCGCGCCGGCGATCAGGTATTGGATCGCATCGTTCGCGGTGGACACGCCGCCAAGGCCAATGATGGGGACTGTCGGCAAGGCCTGAGACACACGCCACGTGGCCAGCAATCCGAACGGGAGCAGCGCGGGTCCACTCACCCCACCCGTGCCAAAGCCAATCCTGGGCCGGCGTCGCTCCGCATCAATGACCAGTCCGGGCATCGTGTTGACAAGGGTCAGCCCGTTGGCGCCGTGGTCGATGGCAATGCGTGCGGCATCGACGACCCCCGCACCCAGGGTTGGGGACAGTTTGACAAACACGGGTTTGGCGGTGCGCTGTCGCACCGCTGCGACCAGCGACGCGAGTGCACTGGGGTCGGCGCCAAACTCCAAGCCGCCGGATTTCACATTCGGGCAACTGACGTTGAGCTCATACCCGTCCACGCCATCCGTCGCCTCAAGTCCGGACACGACGGTCGTGAAGTCCTCAACACTATTGCCCACCACGTTGATCAGCACGCGCAGTCCGCGGTCGCGTGAGGCGAGCCACGGCATCGCCGCTCGACGCACCTCGTCGAGTCCCGGATTGGCCAACCCGATCGCGTTGATCATGCCGCCCGCGAACTCGCTCACCCGAAGCGGTGGAGCGCCATGCCGCGGTGCGACGCTCACGGCCTTCGTGGCGATTCCGCCCACCGCACCGAGATCAATCACCTCATCGATCTCCTTTCCAAATCCGGCGGTGCCGGCCGCGAGGACAATCGGATTGCGGAAATCGAGCCCGGCCACGTGCATCTGCGTTCGCCCCATTCCCGCGGGCGCCACGGACGTCACTTGCGCCCCGTCGACGGTTTCGCCGCGCTCGGCACCGTCCGTAGCCGACGCACGCTGTCCGACCATGTGCGTAGCGCGTCATTCCAGCGTACGGTCAACAATTCCGGGGTCATCGCATAGTCGGGACGAGTGGATGGATCCTCTCCGCGTAACCACGCGGCCGTCGCAGACGACACGTACGCACGGCGAATGTGCGCCCGCCACGCGTCCGCGCTATCTGGCGACAGGAGGGACGCGGCGTACCACGCTTGCGCGGCGAAGGGCGCTCCCGGCATCTCGCGCGCGACGCGCAGGAAGAGGGACTTGGCGAGCAACGGCGCGCGCAACGAATCGCGCGCCACCTCGGCCGCGAGGTAGACCGACGCGCCGGTCGCGTCGTCGGTCCGCTCCAACAAGCGCAGCAGCAGGATGCGCTCCGTCATCCGCTGCGCATACGGGCTTCGTTGCCCGCTGCTGTCCTGACGCGCAACCAGCGTGTCGATCTCCCGCAGCGTGACCACGCGGGGGAGCAGGAGATACCCGAGGCGCGCGTTCGCTTCGCGCGCGGTGACGGTATCCCTGCCCGCCAACGTGCGTGCGGCGAAGAGGTGCTGACGCGCGGGCCCCTCGTTTCCGGCGCGCAGATGCAAATCGCCGATAGTGAAGTGCAGTGCGGCGCGCGCAGCGTCGCGCACCCGTGCCACTTCGTACGCGCGAACGATCGCCTCCGCCGCAGCAAACTCGCCGGCATCCCAGAGTTCGCGCACGGCTCGCACGACGTCATCGCGGTAGTCCGCGCGCGCCGCTCGTTGCACAAGCAGCGACTCCACGCGCACGTACTCGCGCGCGGACAACGAGGCAGCGATTAGCTCCCAGGGAAGCGCGTTATCATCCGCATCGCGCAGATATCCGGTGACCGCATCACGATCGCCAGCGGCCAGTGCAGCACGCGCCGCCCACAAGCGGGCTTGCCGCGCGACCACGGGATTGCCAAAGTCCGTGAGCGAGTCCAATCGTGCCCTTGCGTCGGCAACCCGGGACAGGCGCAATTCGCATGAGGCGAGGGCAACCCGGGCGCGCGCGCGATCCTCTACGTCGGCGCTGGCCCCCGACAGAAACCCGTTCAGGTGCGGTACCGCCTGCTCACACTGCCCGCCAAGCGCCGCACCGCGACCGGCCAGGTAGAGTGCGCGAGTCCGCCACTTCGAGGTGGGGTGGCGCACCAGGACGGTCTCCGCTTTCGCGGCCGATGTTTGAAAAAAGGCCGCCGCGTCCGACTCGGCTCCGCGACGAAGGCGCGCGTCCCCGCTTCGCGCCGCGGCCGTGGCGTTGTAGACGCCGTTGAAGTAGACGCACCCGCTGGCCAGGCACGCGAATCCGACGAGCAACAGCCGGCTGGCCCGTCGCATGATCTCCGACGCGGGTGCGTGGGGCATCACGTGCCGCCGCCAATTTTGCGTGCGTACTGCGCCAGAAAGTTCTCCGTTGCCGTGGCCAGTGATTCGGCGAGCTCACGTTGATTCGCCGGATTCGTCATGTACGCCGACTCGGGACTATTGCTGCCGAAGCCGATTTCGACGAGTACTGCCGGCATAAAGGCCTTCACCAACACCATGAAACCGGCCTGCTTGACACCACGGCTGGGACCTGGATGGACGCGCGTCATGCCTTCCTGCATCAGATCGGCGAGACGTGAGGATTCGCGCAAATGCTCGTTTTGCGCCATGTCACGCATGATAAATCCGAGCGGGTCGTCGCTCCTGACGTCGGCGGCCGTTTCGAATTTGATCACTTCGTTTTCCATCGCCTCGACGCGCTTGGCGTCCTCGGTCTTTGCTTCGGCGAGAAAGTAGGTCTCAAATCCACGCGCGCCCCCGGGTTGTTTCCAGTTGGGGTTCGCCGCGTTCACATGGAGCGAAATGAACAAATCGCCCTTCGCCTGGTTCGCAATCCTGCCGCGATCACCGAGGGCAATCAACGTGTCCGTGGTCCGTGTCATCACCACCGTCATCCCGCGCCGTTCGAGCGCGCTCTTGAGCTGACGCGCGACAGCGAGGGTGATATCCTTTTCGAACACTTTACTAACCGCGCCAATGGGACCGGACATCCCGCGATCAATGCCACCGTGGCCGGCATCGATCACCACCACCCGCTTGCGATTCGCATCGCCGCGCAAGGTCGACGCGCTCGGTCGACCCGTAGTGCGCGACGAGGCCAGATTCGGTTCCTGCGGCAGCGCGGTCGGTGCGCGAGGCGACGGCGGCGTTGCTCGTCGCGCGGTGACGTCGCCAAAGCGGCGAAGCTCGCGCCGATCCGCGTCGTAGATCAGCCCGCTCGCGAGGCGAGGCAGGAGCTCACTGGCGAGCGCGAAGGGCACATACACGCGCCCCGTCACCCGATAGGCGGGCGCCGAGAGCGGCAGTGTGTCGGTCGCGACAACAACAAACGCGCTGCCGACGAGGATCTCGACCCGCGTCGACGCGAGTTGGAGATGGTATGCGGCCCCACCGTCAGAAAGGAACTGGCCGCCGAGCGCGTCACCGAGCAGATCAGCACGAAGTGCCGATCCACCTTGCGGATGGGACACGACGGGCACCGTGCGCTTACGGTCGCCAAAAAGCACGGCGATCGGCGGCTCCGCCACCGCCACCGCCACTTGAGCCGCGCACGACAGGGCGAGCAACAACACCGCGCCTACCGTGACCGCATGGCGCGAGCGATCTCGCGCTCCGCGTCTTTCTTCTTCAAGTCTTCACGCTTGTCATGTTGTTGCTTGCCGCGCACGAGCGCCAATCGTGTCTTCACACGACCGCGCAGGAAGTAGAGATCCAGCGGCACCATGGTGAGCCCTTGCCGTTCGACCGCGCCGATCAGTCGGCGAATTTCCCGGCGATGCAGCAGCAGCTTTCGCGTGCGTGTAGGCTCATGGTTAAACACATTCCCTTGTCCGTACGAGCCGATGTGCAGGTTGAGCAGAAAGACCTCGCCATCCTTCACGATGCCAAAGGCATCGGTCAGGTTGGCGCGTCCTTCACGCAACGCCTTCACCTCGGTCCCCGTGAGCACGATGCCCGTTTCCCAGGTGTCCAAAATCTCGTAGTCGTGCCGTGCGCGTTTGTTCCGCGCGATCGGCTCGATCGTGTCGTCGGTGTCCTTCGTATCCGTGTTTGCCATGCTGCGCGCAAGCTAGTCAGTTGACATCCGAATGGTGCACGGTCTATTCTTCCGGTCGTACCCGCCAGCACCTCTGGTGGGCATCGCCGGAGTGGTGGAATTGGTAGACGCGCTGCGTTCAGGTCGCAGTGCTCGAAAGGGCGTGCCGGTTCGAGTCCGGCCTTCGGCACTTTAAGGTATGTAGCACGAGCCGGTTATTCCCGGATGTCTCGCGAACGCTTTGGGCGCGCCAAGGCGTCCTCGGTGGCCGGCTTGCCTCGTTGAACGCGCGGGGACCGCCGTCGCGTGGCCCTGGCACTGTTCGCCTGTTCGTTCACGGGCTCAAGCCCGAAGGGCAGAAGGTCGAATGTCATCGGGAAGTGACGCGGCGCCAAAACTTGCCCGCAATGCATCATTCGCCTGCCCCCGAAACGCCTGCATGACGTCGACAGCCTGGGCGAGCGTGTCCGGCGTGGGTGCGTCGACCCCCGCGCCCGCGAGCAGAATGCGCGCAAATCGCACGGTGGGCGTGTCAGTAACCCCGCGCGCAGCGAGCGCAGACCGGTATGCCTGCCAGCGCGCTGTCCACTCGTCGGCTCCGCGAGAAGATTGACGAGCCTCCGTCTCGAGATGCGGGGCCATCGCCCGTGCCACATCGGAGGCCGTTCGGTCGTCGAGGGCATCACGGCCGGCGGCGGTGAGGCCCACCGCCCGTCGGGCAAAGGTCAACTCGCGCACCGCGACCGCTTCATCATTGCACTGCGACGCGAGCCACGCGACCACGTGCGGCTCGCTGGGCACGAGGAGCCGGCGAAGAAACGCGTCAGCGAGGCGACGCCGTTCACGGGCCGCCTTCCAGTTCGCGATCAGCCCCATGGCGCCCTCACTCCTGCAAGATGGGCAGCGCGCCGGGGCGCGCCCCTCGGTGCAGTTCGAACGGCGGAAGCCCGACACGATCGCGGACCGCCGCCTCGTCGGTCATCAAATCGCTCAGTTTGACACCCTCCAGGACCTCATCGATTCGTTGCTGCAAGAGCATCCACACCGGCCGAATACTGCAACTCTTAGAGTCGGCACATCGTTCGGCGTCAACCGGATGGCTCACGCAATGCAAATCGAAGGTGGTCAGCTCGGAGGCTTGGATCACATCGCGAACCGAGATCTTCTGCGGCTCCCGCGCCAGCGAATACCCGCCACGCGCCCCGCGTGTGCTGTTCACGATGCCCGCCCGTCGCATGCGCAACAGGATCTGCTCCACGTAGTCGGCCGGCAACCGCTCTCGGCCGGCAATATCTCGACCGGTCGCCGGACCGGTCCCTGAACGGCGCGCCAGATGCAGCGCGCAGATAAGGCCGTATTCGGCCCACGTGGTGATACGCATACCGTACAGACTAGGGGCCGCGGTCCACCGGGACAAGAGTCAACGGCGAATCCTTCATCGGCAAGGTAGTCCGGGATGACGATTTCATCCCGTCCCGCGCACCGGTTCGTTACCCGGGGGCACGCCAATGGTGGTCAGGCGTGTGAGATCCAGTACTTCGCTGGCGCGCTCAGCGGAAAGCAGGCCCTCGCGCTGCACCAGCTCGCGAATCAACACCCCTTCGCGCACCGAGCGCTTGGCAAGCGCAGCGGCGGCGGCATAGCCGATCTGCGGCATGAGGGCCGTCGCCAATGCCGCGGACCGTTCGACCCAGTACTCGCACATCGCACGATTCGCCTCGATGCCGACCACGCAACGCGCCGTGAGTACCGTCATGGCGTTCGTCAGCAGCTGCGTTGACAGGAGGATATTGTGCGCGATCACCGGCATCATGACGTTGAGCTCGAGCTGTCCGTGCTCGGCCGCGATCGCGACGGTGGTGTCGCACCCAATGACCTGAAAGCACACTTGGTTCACCATCTCCGGGATTGACGGATTGATCTTGCCCGGCATGATGGACGACCCCGGCTGCACGGCCGGCAGCGTGATTTCATCGATGCCGGTACGGGGACCCGCCACCATGAGGCGCAGGTCACTCACGATCTTGGAGAGGTCGAGCGCCAACCCTCGCAGCGCTCCCGAGAAGGCCGCGGCGTCGCCCATACTTTGCATGAGCTGGATGGGATTGGCACCAACCCGTAGGCTGGCGATCCCCGTCACCGCCTTCAGATGTTGGTTCATCAGAGTGGGATATACTGCTTCCACCATGACGCCGGTGCCGACCGCAGAGCCACCAATGCCAAGATCGTTGAGATAGTCGGCCGCCTCCACGAGTCGGCGGCGGCACCGAGCAAGCGTTGCCGCGTACGCCGTGAATTCCTGACCCAGTCGGATGGGCATCGCGTCCTGCAGGTGCGTGCGCCCTGCCTTCACGATGTCGTCGAACTCCACGCCTTTCGCGTTCAGCGCATCGTGCAACTGCGTGACCGCGTACAGCAACGCCGGTAGTTGTCGCAGCACCGCAAGCCGAATATTGGTCGGGATCGTGTCGTTCGTGCTTTGCGCCATGTTGACATGGTCGTTCGGATGCACCGGCGCGTAACGGCCCCGTTCACTCCCCAGCAACTCGTTGGCACGATTGGCCAGCACTTCGTTGACGTTCATGTTGTGGGACGTCCCCGCGCCCGCTTGATACGGATCCACAATAAACTGATCCCGGTGCTGGCCAGCGAGCACTTCGTCGGCCGCAGCGACGATTGCGTCGGCCCGAGCCGCATCCAGGCGCCCCGTCTCTTTGTGCGTGAGCGCCGCCGCCTTCTTGATAAAGATGTGCGCGATAACGAACGGCTCCAGTGGCCGAAGACCACTGATCGGAAAGTTGAGCACCGCCCGCAGAGTCTGCACACCGTAGAGCGCGTCCACGGGCACCGCGAGCTCACCCAACGGATCGCGTTCTATGCGGGTGCTGCCGGCGCCATCAGCCACGGACGGCGGTTCGACGTGCATCAACGTGCACCAGTTATGGCTGGAACACGAGCGTGGTGTCGATTGACGACGCGATGTGGAGAAACGTGCGACCGTCGACGCTGAGCTCCCGAGTACGCCACCGGGTGATTTGCAAACGACGCTTGTCGTTGGGCGACGCCAGAAAGGCGGTCAACGCGCTGGTCGGTAGTTGATGCGTGCCATCGTCCTTGAGTGAGCAGTAGATCTGCTCGTTGGCGAAACTCGCCGAGGCCGGGTTGGCGTAGCGCAGCGAGAGGATGATGGCCGACGAACTGTCACGTCCCGCGTTCCACGTAAACACCATGGGCGTGGTGCCTGTGGGGACACTCACCGTACCAGGAATAATGGGCTCGGCTAATCGCACTTTGATGCTGGTCGCAGGAAACACGGCGGGGTCACCGGGAATGGTCACCTGCGCCGAATCGCCCGCCGCATACGAAAACGGCACCGCCGCATCGGTGGCATAGCGAAAATTGCGATCGTCGTACGCCATGGGGTACGTGGCACTGCCAACGGCGAGGTTCACGAGCGGCCCCGCTTTTTGCACCCCGCGGGCCACGGAAACCATGGTGTCAACGCTGGCAAAGACACAGTTATCAGTCTGCTGCAACTCACTACTGGGCAGCGCAGTGGTAAACGCCTCGAAGAGGATGACCGTGGCGTTCGCGGCGGCCCGATTGCCCGGGGCATTTCGTCCGATGATGCTGACGGCGCCATACCGGTTCGTCACTGGAATCGCGTTGGTCAGCCCGCCGCAACCGACGCAGGCAAGCCCGAACACTGACGTGCTGAGGCGCCGCATCGCAGCGCGGTGGGACCGCGTGTATTGAAAAGAGAACATCAGAACGTGCCGGAAGAAGGAAGCGAACACCGAAAGAGAGATCAGGAACCAACCGGTCGCGCGATGCCGCGCAAGAACGGGTTCTGCGCGCACTCGCGGGCAATGGTGGTTGACGGTCCATGTCCCGTTAACACCTGCAGGGCGGGCGCGAGCGTCGTCAGGCGCTGAAGCGAGCGTTGCATTGCGGATGGATCACAGAACGGGAGATCGGTCCGGCCGATAGAACCCTCAAACAGCAGATCACCCGACACGCAGAGATCCGAGCCGATAAGCGCCACATGGCCCGGCGCATGTCCTGGAAGATGCCACACGTGAAAGACATGGTCTCCAAGGCGTACCGTGTCCCCTTCGTCCCACGGAATCGTGGGTTCAGGTGGGTTTTCCACAACGAGCCCGAACCGCATCGCGCTGGTGGTCGCGTTGCGGTAAAGGGTCAGATCGAGCGGGTGCAGGCGGACGGTCACGGGCTGCGCGCGAACGATGGCCGCCACCGCGCCGACGTGATCGAAATGCCCATGTGTTAACCAAATCTCGCGCAGCGAGCAGCCGCTGCGCGCCACCGCATCAAGCAGCGCATCCGGCTCGTCGCCCGGATCCACGAGGACTGCCGTTTCGGAGGAGGGATCGGCCAGCAGCCAGCAATTCTCTTCCAGCGGTCCGACGGTCAGTTGCTCGACGTGAAGCGTGCCTATCATCCCTGAATCTCCTCTGGGGAGAGGTGCACGATGGCCTCTGCGGTCTCCAGTACCGGCGACTCGCCAATGCCCAGATGCGAGAGCCACCGCTCGGCCTCCAGCGCAGCCATGCATCCCGTGCCCGCCGAGGTAATCGCCTGACGATAATAGTCGTCAATGATGTCGCCAGCCGCAAACACGCCGGGGATGGTCGTGAGGGTACGCCACGAGTCCACCTTGACGTATCCGTGCTCGGTGAGGTCGAGCTGCCCACCAAGGAAGGCCGTGTTCGGGACATGCCCGATTGCCACGAACAGCCCGCCGAGTGGCTGGACCTGCGTCGCGCCAGTGACAGTGTCCGTAAGCTCGACCCCGGTCAGCACGTCATCGCCGAGGACTTCCGTCACGCGCGCATTCCAAATCACGCGGATTTTCGGATGCGTCAGCACACGCGTCGCCATCACCTTCGACGCACGAAAGCTGTCGCGACGATGCATGATGACCACCTCACTCGCAAATTTCGTGAGATACATCGCTTCCTCCATCGCGGTATCGCCACCACCAACTACACCCAGCACTTTGTGGCGATAGAATGGAATCGCTCCGTCACATACGGCGCACGCCGACACGCCGCCGCCGGACTGGGCGAGACGAATTTCGTTGGGCAGGCCAATCCATTTGGCCGCAGCACCAGTCGCGACCACCACCGAGTGTGCGGTGATTGGCGCGCTGTAGTTGGGACGGATGACAAACGGCCGCACCGACAAGTCGACGGATTTCACGAGCTCAGACACGACGCGGGTGTCGTAGCGAAGTGCTTGCGCCTTCATCCCTTCCATCAGATCGGGGCCGGAAATAGGCTCAGGAAATCCCGGAAAGTTTTCGATTTCCGTTGTCAACATGAGTTGACCACCCGGCAGCTCCGTACCGATTGGCTCTCCTTCAAACACGATCGGGTGCAAGTTGGCGCGTGCGGCATATATCGCGGCCGTCCACGCGGCCGGGCCCGACCCGATAATCACGATGTATTCGGCGGTCGACGTGCCCACACGCGCATCGGACAGTGTACTTGCGGCGGGCGACGATTCTGCGAGCGTGTCGTTCATGAATGGTGGCAGCGGTTTGGAGAACAGATCGGAGGGTGACGCGCGTCGGCATGACATCGACGATACCGGCGCACGATCATGCTGTAGACCACTGACAGACGTTTGACAGGCGTTTGACAGAGGTTTGACAGACGTTAGGTGACGGACAGAAGACCGAGTGCGCCATGGCAATGCGAGACGGTGCCCACAAGGACATGGATCGCCTGCTCCGCCGACTGCGACGCGACCTCCGCATCCGCCGCCAAGAGTGCCGCCGCGTCGATCATGCCGACCCCGTACACGCGATGGCTACAGTGAAAGATACACGTGGCATCGATCGCGTTCCCCTGCTTCGCCGCAAACGCCCTCACGGAGGGCGGCAAGCTCCAGTCTCTCGGGCCGCGGGTGGCCGGGCACTTGGCGGGCTCGATACAGTTTACCGGGCAGGTCCACGTGGCGAAGCTGACGTAATGTCGTCCATCCGGCGCCGCTCGTTCCCACGGCATATCGGGTACGGACGGGAGTGGTTCCACGCGCACGGTGCGTCCTGGCCAGCGCGCCTGCGCCCGATCCATCAGCCAATCCAGGCACAGATGCGGCATGAGCGGCGACGGCACCATCGCGTCCTGCCGCAGGGCTTCGCTGCCGCCGGCCAGCCACTCGGTGAGGTACTCGCGCCAGGGATGTACGACCAATCGCACCGGCGCACCGGCGTAGCTGTTGTCGGCGAGCGCGCCCGCGACCTGGCAGCTGGCTGAGCGATCGACGACGACAATCTCGCCAATGCGAACGGCCTCCCGCGCGATCGCCTTCGAGAGTTGTTGCGTGTACCACGAGCCGTAGCAGCCGCCACCGATCACGACCACACGCTCAAACACCAATGGCTCGCGCCACGGCGCGGACACGTCTGGCTCACGCGGTGCCTGAGGCAACATGTGCATACGCAGGCTCCTAGCGGCGCAGGTGGCGCCCGCCATCGACGGGCAACACCACGCCCGTCACGTACGGCGCATCGATGAGGTACAAAATCGCCGCGACGATGTCCACCGGCGTCCCCTCGCGGTCGAGCGGCACATCCCGAAGAAACGCGCTGCGCGTTGCAGGCGACATGTCTCGCGGGGCCAGCACGAGGCCTGGTGCGACGGCGTTCACGCGAAGCCGTGGCGCGACGGCCACGGCCACCGTTTCCACCAAATGGGTAAGCGCTGCCTTCGTGACCTGATGCGGGATCAAGTGCGAGAAGCCTGTCTCGAACGCCAGATGGTCAGACAGCTGAATCATCACTCCATTGTCGGACATCACGCGAGCCGCCGCCTGCATCAGCAGAAACGGCGCGCGCAGATTGATCGCCGCGGTGTCATCCCATTGGGCGGCCGTCACGGAGCCAAAAGCGACACGGTGCATCACAGACGCGGAGCTCACGAGCACATCAAGCCGTCCAAACGCGTGCAGTGCGTGTTCGATCAGCAGATCCGGAGAGCGAGCGTCGGCAAGATCCGCTTGGACGACATGGACCTGCGCTCCGCCGTCCCGGAGCTCGGCGGCGAGTGCTTCCGCTTCTGTTGGCGAGTTCCCGTGATGCAGCACCACGGCATCGCCACGGGCAGCGCAGCCGCGAACAATCGCCGCGCCGACTCGTCGCGCGCCACCCGTGACGAGCGTGACGCGTCGTTCGCTCATGGCGTCGTGGCGAGCGGTCCATGCCGCGCACTCACCGCGGCATCTTGCCAATCCAACCACGCTTTGGGCACGAGCTGCCCGCCAAGGCGACGCGGGCCGTCATGCGTGCCATGCCAGTCGGACCCTCCGCTCGGCAACAAGCCTGCCGCTTCCACCACGCCGAACAGCTTCTGCGACAGATAGGGTGGATGACTCGGGTGCAGCACTTCGACACCGTCAAGGCCCGCTGCGGCGAGCGTCGCGACGCGCGCGGCCGTCGCGTCTTCGCCTGGATGCGCCCAGACGGCCAATCCACCGGCGCGATGCACCAGCGCAATGCCATCGGCGACCTCAAAGCGGGGTTTGTCGACATACGCCGGCCGACCAAAGCCCAGCCACTTGTCGAACGCCTCACGAAAATCCTTCACCCAGCCACCCGCCAGCATCGCGCGCGCGACGTGCGGGCGCCCCACGGCACCAGCGCCCGCCTCGCGCAGCACGGCGTCAACGGTGACGGGAATACCCAGCCGGTTCAAGGTGCTGACAATGTGCTCTGCACGCGTGACCCGATCCGCCTGAAACTCGCTGAGGGCGGCGCGAATCGCTTCCGGGTTGGACAAATGCAAACCCAGCAAGTGCAACTCGTCGTCACCGAAGTGCGTGCTTAATTCGACGCCAGGCACGATGCGGACGCCGCGCTGCGCGCCTTCGGCTTGCGCCTCCGCGACACCGTCGATGGTATCGTGGTCAGTCAATGCGATCGCAGACAGTCCGGCGCGCTCTGCAGCTTCCACGACCTGCGCCGGCGGCAACGCACCATCGGACGCCGTGCTGTGGACTTGCAGGTCCACGAACGCAGCGGGGCGGTCTCCTGCGTGGGACGGCTCTGGTGGGACGATCATGGTCGATACCCCGCCTCAGGAGAACGCGCGCTCGGCTGGGACGTGCGAAAGAGGACCTCCAGTTCAGACGCATCCATCAACGCTACCGACGCCTCGCGTCCCGTGCCGTGCGCACTCGCCACTGGCGAGTAGCGCGTGACACGCACCTCGCGCTCACCGCCCTGCGAACAGACGAAGATCAGGCCGTACTCATCGCCAACGGACTGCGTGAGAAAGCCCGAAGGGTACACCTGCCATTCCCGACCATCGATTCGAATGGTACGCGCGGGCATCTCAGTCTCCTTGTACTTCACGCCACAGCGGCGACGGTAGCTGGCCACCATGTACCGCGGCGACGTCCGTCGCGCTTGCGGCCTCCGTAAACTCCACGAATACCCCGGGCTCATCGATCTGCTCAAACGCCCAGACGTGCGCGCCGATCGTCCGAGCCTGTGCGCGACGCGACGCCAGATTCGCGAAGTACGCATCACGCTTGGTCGGCGCGACGCGCGCCTCTACCATCGTCAGGACGCGGGGACGATCGCTCACCTAGAAGCCAACGTCAGGGATGGACTCCAACGTTTTCTTGAGGTCGGCCATGAACCGATCCGCATCGGCCCCATCCACCACGCGATGATCAAACGAGATGGAGAAATAGGCACAGGTGCGGATCGCTATGGTATCCTCGCCGTCTGGCCCGGTGATCACCTTCGGGCGCTTCTCGATCGCCCCGAGGCACAGAATCGCGGTCGTGTTGACGGGAATAATCGGCGTCCCCATCAACGAACCGAACACGCCTGGATTCGTGACCGTAAACGTGGCGTCCTGCACATCCGCCGGATTCAGCTTCTTGCTGCGTGCGCGCGCCGCAAGGTCATTCACGGTACGTGTCATGCCCACCAACGACAGCGCGTCGGCCTGCTTCACCACGGGGACAATCAAGCCCGCGGGCTCAAGAGCGACCGCGATGCCGAGGTTAATCGCTTTGCGATAGATGACGTCCGTGCCCGCCACGGCGGCGTTCAATACGGGATGTCGCTTGAGCTGCCGGGTCACCGCTTGCAAGATGAATGGCAGGTACGTGAGCTTCTCCCCCGATTGCGCTTCGAAGTCCTTTCGCATGGCCGCGCGGATACGCGACACGCGCGTGAGATCGATCTCGAAGAACGACGTGACGTGTGCGGCCGTCCGCCTGGCCAGCGTCATGTGCTCAGACGTGAGCCGTCGAATCTTGGTCATGGCTTCGACGGTGTCACCGGCCCACGCTGTCGGCATAGGTCCGTGCGCGTCCGCGCCGGTTGGTGCATGCACGAGCGCGGGAGCGGCTGGCGCGGGCTTCGCCGCGAGGAACTCTTCGAGATCCCGCTTCGTGACGCGTCCGGCGATACCCGAGCCCGACAGGCCAGAAATCTCAACACCATGTTCGGCAGCGATCTTTCGCACCAGCGGCGACGACTTCGTACGAATGCGATCCGCGAAATCGGCGGGACCCGAGTGACTTGCCACGACGGATGCAGGCACTGCTCCTGCGGGTGGGGCACCTGCCACGGCAGGTGCGGGAACGGCTACAGCGGTCAGGGCAGCGGCTACTGCGGGAGGGGGAACGGACACTGCGGGCTGGGGGACCGCGAGGGCGGCGGCGGCGTCGGTCTCCAGACGTGCGACCACTGTCTGTACCGCGACGGTTTGTCCTTCGCCGATCAGGATTTCGACCAAGATGCCGGCGGATGGCGACGGGATCTCCGCGTCGACCTTGTCGGTCGAGATCTCGAAGAGCGCTTCGTCGCGTTTGATCGTGTCACCGACCTTTTTCAACCAGCGCGAAACCGTGCCTTCCGCGATGGACTCACCCATCTGCGGCATCGGGACATCTATGCGAGCCACGCGTTCATCCTCGGTCTGAAGAAAGAGCCGCCGCTGCGTCCGTCGCGCGATCAGCGCGTCGGAGTCGCCACAGGGCCAGTACTGGCAAAGAGATCGCCCCGATCGCAGCGCCATAGCCGGCAAACACCCACCACTCACAGGCTGGGAGCCCAGGCAGCGGCGTACAGCGCATGAAAAAGCCGGCCAGCTTTCCCAAACCGACGCCCACCATGGCCCCGGTCACCGCGCCGACGAAGAAAGTAAAACACCCGACGCCGATATTGCGCCCCACCCGGTCCTCGGGGAGTGGTGTGGCCGGCGCCGAACCAAGCTCTGCACTCATTTCCGCGCCCTCTCTCAGTAGGCAGCGAGTCGCCGCAGCGCCCGCACAATGTCGGTGGTCTGCGGCAGGACGTAGTCCTCCAGCGCAGGGGCGTACGGCAACGGAATGTCAGCCGCCGTGACCCGAAGGACGGGCGCATCGAGCCATTCGAAGCAGGTCTCCGAGACGCGCGCCGTGATCTCACCGGCGATGCCACCGGTCCGGGTATCCTCGTGAACGACAAGAAGCCGATTGGTCTTCTTTACCGTGCGGTAAATCGCGGCCTCGTCCATCGGCGCCAGGGACCGGAGGTCAATCACCTCCACCGAGATGCCGTCTTCCGTCTGCATCTGTTCGGCCGCCTCGAGCGCTTTCCACACCGTCGACGCGTAGGTCACGATGGAGATATCGCTGCCCTCGCGCGCCACGCGTGCCAGACCGAGAGGGACCGTGTGATCTCCCGTTGGCATGACGTCTTTCACTCGGCGGTACAAATACTTGTGCTCGAAAAAGAGCACGCAATCTTCGTCGCGAATGGCCGATTTGAGAAGCCCCTTGGCATCGGAGGCGGTCGCGGGATACACGATTTTCAAGCCGGGGGTGTGTAAGAATCCGGCCTCTGGGTTTTGCGAGTGGAACGGACCCCCGCGCACATACCCACCGCTTGGACCGCGCACCACCATTGGACAGGGCAGCGATGCGCGATAGCGCGCCGTCGCCACGTAATTGGTGAGCATATCGTAGGCGTTCGCGATGAAGTCGATAAACTGCATTTCAACCACGGGCCGTAGACCCATGTGCGCTGCGCCGGCCGCCGCACCGACGAGGGCGATCTCACTGATCGGCGAATCGATGACTCGCTGCTCGCCGAATCTGGCCATCAATCCCTCCGTCACCTTGAAGGCGCCCCCGAAGGCACCAATGTCCTGACCCATGCAAAAGACATTGTCATCACGCGCCATCTCCTCGAACAGCCCCTGGCGAATGGCTTCGAGATACGTGATCTCCGCCATCAGCGAGCGCCCCCGTCGGCCGCGAACGTGCCCCAGCCGTCGGGGCGCTCCGTGCCGTAGCTGTCATCCGTCGCCTCTGCGCGGAACCACAGGGGCCTTTCACGAGGCGGGTCGGCGTACACACCGCTGAGCGCGTCAAGCGCCTGCGGCGTGCCCGACGCGTCGGCAATATCGGTTGCCTCGTCGATCTCCCGCAGCACCCGGGCGTCAATGGCCGCGATTTCCTCCGCAGTTGCCAACAGGTCTCGACGCATCACCCCCAGGTACCGATCCAGGGGATCGTTCTCCGCCGCCCATCGTTCGATTTCGCCGGCTGGCACGTACGACTGGTTGTCGTGCTCCGCGTGTCCTTTGCGACGATACGTGATGAGCTCCACCAGAGTCACGCCGTGGCCGGCACGTGCATAGTCGACCGCCTGCTTGGTCACGTCGTACACCGCGAGCACATCATTGCCGTCTGCTTGCAAGCCCTGCACCCCATAGCCGATCGCTTTATCAACGAAATGCCTGGCTGCTGTCTGCTTGTGCGTCGGCGTGGAGTAGGCGTACCCATTGTTCTCCACCACGACGACGAGCGGGCAGCGTTGCACGGCGGCGAAATTGATCCCTTCATGAAACGCGCCGGTACTCGTTGCGCCATCGCCCACGTAGACGAGCCCGACGCGATCCTCGCCGCGCATTTTAAAGGACATGGTGACCCCGGTCATGACCGGCACCATGTCGCCAAGCGGCGAGATCTGCCCGATGAAGCCACGCGTCACGCCGGGCGCACCGATGTCGCCGAAGTGGATGTTCAACTCGCGGCCGCGCGTTGGCGAGTCGGCCTTCGCCATGTACTGCTTCAGGACTTCGACCGGCGTAGCGCCTTTCACCAGCATCGCGCCAAGGTTCCGGATGAGCGGCGACATCACATCGCGCTGCTCCAGTGCGAAGCAGCTGCCGACAGCATCAGCCTCCTGGCCCAACGAGCGAAACAAGCCGCCGACGACTTTCGTCTGCCGATAGAGATTGACCAGGCGCTCTTCCAGCTGGCGCGTCAATCGCATCCAGTAGTACAGCTCAAGCTTCCGTTCGCGCGAGAGGTGGTCGCTCGGGCGTCCTGCACGTATCGACGTCCCAGACGCCATCAGTACCCCGCCTGAATGCGATGTCGAGGATCGGACTGCCGATGCAGCACGTTAAAGAACTTCTTGACGTTCTTGTCGAGGCGGCTCTCGCCCGCTTGGTCGGTGTGGACCTCAACGAACGTGTAGTGCCCGCCTTCCATGCGCACCGACAGCGTCATGGTCCCGAGCACTCCCGAGAAGTTCCGCACTCGTGGCCCGGCAACGCCGTGCACCAGCCCGATCGATGGGAAAAACGTGTCCGCCGACGAGATCACGGTGTTTGGTGCGATCGTCGTGCGATGAAAATGTCGCACAATCAGGGTCCTTTGCGCTTTGTCGAATCCGGCTTTCGAAGTGCGGTGGTGTCCGGCACACTCGACGCCGGTGTGGTGAAGTCGCCGGGCTCGTTGGCCGACAAAATGTCTTGCGTCCAATCTTCGGTCCGCTGCAAGGGCAATGTGGAATCACGGCGAAACTCCATCGCCATCGCCCACATGCCTGCGGTGACATACATCAAATTCGTGCGATACGTTCCCAACTGGCCCGTCTCTTCGAGCCCGTTGGCAATCGACTTCCGATCCTTGCTGGTGGCAAAGATGCGTCCCTGCCCGCCTTGGATTGGCGTTCCGGTTTCGCGGTCATGCACCACCACGTTCCAGTAGATTGGCTCGAGCGCGCGCGTTGGCCTCGTTTCCGGCGAAATCAGAATGGCGAACGATTCCGTCTTCATCCGCAGCTCTCCCCTCGGCCGCTTGTCGGCGGCACAGGCTGCGCCCACAAACGGCAGGGCAAGGAGGAGGATCTGTCGAGACCAACGCGCGCGTGCTGTCATTTCTCGTAGTACTCAAGCCCGAGGTGAGTGATTTGCTCCTCACCCATCAGGTGGCGGAGCGTATTCTTCAGCTTCGTCTGCTGAATGAAAAGATCATGCTCCGCCTGCAGGCCGGGAGCGGTCTGCGGCGACTTGTAATAAAAGCTTAACCATTCCTGAATGCCCTTCATGCCCGCGCGCATGGCAAAGTCGCTGAAGAGGGCCAGATCAAGGACCATGGGCGCCGCAAGGATAGAGTCGCGACACAGGAAGTTCACTTTGATCTGCATGGGATAGCCGAGCCACCCCTTAATGTCGATGTTGTCCCATCCTTCCTTGTTGTCGCCGCGCGGCGGGTAGTAATTGATGCGCACGACGTGGGCAAAATCCTTGTACAACTCGGGATAAATTTCGGGCTGCAGAATGGTGTGCAGCACCGACAACTTCGACTCCTCCTTCGTCTTGAACGACGCGGGATCGTCGAGGACTTCGCCATCGCGGTTCCCGAGGATGTTGGTGGAATACCAGCCCTCGAGGCCAAGCATACGCGCCTTGAGACCCGGCGCGATGATGGTCTTCATCCAGGTCTGGCCGGTCTTGAAGTCTTTCCCCGACACGGGCACGCCCTTCTCGATCGCCAAGTTCACGAGCGCAGGGAAGTCGGCCGACAGATTCGGGGCGCCATTGCAGTATGGGAGGCCTTCCATGATTGCCGCATACGCGTACAGCATACTCGGCGCGATCGAATCATCGTTGGCCTCCATGGCCGCCTCAAACGCTTCGAGGGTCTGATGCTGCGGTCCCGCTTTTATGTACGTCTCGGTCGATCCCGTCCACACCATCACACCGCGCGTCGCGCCGTTGCTCGACATGACGTTGCGAATGTCCGCCCGGATCTGCTCAGCGAGGTCACGCTTGTTCTTGCCCGTCTTGACGTTCGTCGCCCCGACAATACGCGTGACGTACCGGCTCTCAAACGCGGCCGGCATCGGCTTGATCGTCTTGAGGAAATCGGCGATGGGCTCGATATCCGACTTCTCGAGAACCCCCGCACGCGTGGCCGCCGTGAACGCGTCATCCGGAATGGGATCCCATGCGCCAAAGACGATGTCGTCAAGCCCGGCGAGCGAGACAAAATCCTTGATCAGGGGACTGCGGTGTTCCGTACGCTTGCCCAGACGAATTGTCGCCATTTGCGACAAGGACCCGATGGGCACCGAGAGGCCGCGACGAACGCGCTCTACTCCGGCGATGAACGTGGTCGCTACGGCGCCGAGTCCCGGCGTAAAGATGGCGAGTTTCCCTGCGGCCGGCGTTACAGCGCCGGCGGAACCGCGATTCGTATCGGTCACTGCGCGTGTTCTCCCTGTTCAGTCGTGGTGCGATAGACAAAGTGCATACGCTGCACGGCGGTGATCCATGCGGTCACCGACAACAGCGTGACGATTCCAGCAAGCACCCACCCATTAAGGGCGAGGCCAAAAAGCGCTTGAGGTCCCGCGAGGAGCGTGATGCGCTCGGGGCGCTGCAAGAGTCCCACCTTTGCATCAATGCCCAGGCTCTCCGCCCGGGCACGCGTGTAGGACGTGAGAAACGTTCCGATCAACCCACAGAGCGTGATGACCAGTAGCGGCACGCTGGCGTGCACCGGACTGGTGGCGTAGAAGATCATCAGACCGCCCATCAGGGCGCCATCAGACACACGGTCGAGGGTCGAGTCATAAAACGCGCCGAACACCGAACTGCGACCCGTTCGGCGGGCGACCGTTCCGTCGAGCACGTCAAACAAGGCGGTGACTGCCAGAAACCAGCCGCCCGTCATGATGTGGCCCGAGGCAAAAATGCCGCCAGCGATCAAGGTGCAGAGCGTACCGACCGTGGTGATGGTGTTCGGGTGCACACGCATGCGCACGAGCAAATCGGCGACAGGTTCGATGAACCGTAGGTAGCCGCGTTGGATCGTGTTCCAGAGAGCAAGCATGTAGTCGACAGCGGGTCGGTGTAACGGAAACGACAACGGGACGAGGCGAGCCTCGTCCCGCGGCGCGGCCGGACCGCGAGGAAGTGCGCGACCAGCATGACAAAGTTAGGACGATAAGCGCATCAACGGTAGAGATGGATCTTCCGCGCGTCCCTTTCGAAAGCCACTACGCCAGGCAATTGCCGGTCCATTACGGCATCCGGATCCGCACCGGAGAGGATCTGTTCCCTGACCCGGGCACTTCCCATGCGCTCGTCAAATCCCTTGGCGATAACCTTGAGGCTATCGCGCTGGGTCCTTGCCAGCGCCCACAAGATCGCCGCGCCAATCCGCCCCGGCTGCACCAGATCCCGATCCGTCACATCGATGCGCACGCCAGGGATAGATTGCCCTGAGTACTTCCCGTCGCCGGGTTGGTTGGGTGTGAATCGCTCCGACCGAAATCTGACGCCGCTCAGCGAAAGATCTTCCAGCAGGCGGACGAGCGTATCAGCCCGCATCCATGACGCCCCGAAGCGTTGGAACGGCTCGTTGGTGCCACGGCCGACCGAGACGTTGCTGGCCTCGAAGGGCACCAATGCGGGATAGAGGAGGGCGCTGGTCAGGTTCGGCATGTTCGGCGAGGGGCGCACCCACGGGAGCTGCGTCTCGTCGAACCACATCTGTCGGCGCCAGTATCGCATCGGCACGACGCTCAGCCGAGCGCCAAGCTTGAGCTGCTCCTGAAAAAGGCGCGCCAACTCCCCCATCGTCAGCCCGTGCCGGAGCGGCATGGGATACAGGGAGAAGCCATTCGCCATCCGTTCCGGTGTCGACTCGTTGGGATTCGCGATCGCGGAATCGAGAATCGTTCCTTCGGTCCGTGCGCCAGAAATTGGGTTCGGGCGGTCGAGGACGACGATCGGAATGCCTCGGCGCACGCTCGCCTTCATGGCATAGAGCACCACGCCGACATACGTCCAGGTGCGCGTGCCGATGTCCTGCAGATCGACGACAATGACATCCACATCCCGCAAGAGGCTATCGGGGGGCGCGATCGTCGACCGTTGATACAGCGAGTAGATCGTCAGGCCCGACTTCTCATCGGTTTCGTCGGCGAGATTGGGTTTGTCCGCCGTTCCCTTCGCACCATGCTCCGGCGCGAAGAGTCGTACCACCTTGACGCCCGCCCGCAGCGCGCGCGGATCGGCCGTGAGCAGGTCGATCGTCCGACGTCCCCGCTCGTCGATGCCCGTCTGGTTTGTAATCAGAGCCACACGTTTGCCAGCGACGAGCTTGATGCTATCGTCCAGGAGCACCGAAATGCCGGGGCGTACGCGGCGGTCTCCACGCATCGGCATGCCGCTGAGGCCGTCTTCGTCGTCAGGGCCGTCGTCCGGTCGGCCACCGGTGGCACAGGCCGCCAGCAGCAGCGCGGCTCCGATTCCGATCAGGCGGCGGGTCACTCTCCCCGACGCACGCTGCGGTGCGCGTCGGTATTCTTGCAGGGTCTCACGTCGCGTCACGTCTTCCTCCGAATGATGCCGTCGAGCCGCAATGGCCAAACGGTCCCGTACTCCGGCCAACACATCATGCTGGTGCTTCCCTACCTCCGCGCGTGTTCGCGAAGCACGCGACAGACCGTCCGTGCGTCTCGAGTAACGCGCCCTCTGCTGATCATGCTGGCGGCGCTTACCCTTGGCAGCAGCGCCACTGGTGCCGCGCGCGCGCCCATCGGCTACAAGCTATCGCCTGCCGCGGCTTGGCGCGCCACGCACCATGTGGCACCAGACTCCGTCGAACGCCGTCGTGCTCGGGTGCGGGCGCCGGGCCCCTTGTCGCTTACACCGGGTTCGCCCCTCCCGCGCTCGCATCGGCAATGGATCGAGCGGACGCTGGCTCGTTTGACGCTTCGACAGCGCGTTGCCCAAATGATGATGGTGTGGGTCCTGGGTGACTACACGAATCGCCGCGAACCCTCATACGCGAAGCTGGTCGACCAAGTCTCGCGCGAAGGCATCGGAGGATTGGTGATGTCGCTGGGCTCTCCCGTCGAAGTCGCGGAGAAGCTCAACAGTCTGCAACGCATCGCCAAGATTCCGTTGCTGGTTGCGAGCGATGTCGAACCCGGCCTGGGTCGTTTGGAAGGTGGAGTTTTTGTGACATCATTCTACAGCGCCGGGAGCGCGACGGTGTTGCCGAGCAACATGGCGATCGGCGCGGCGGCAAGCGATTCTCTGGCCGAGGCAATGGGCCGTATCACGGGCAGCGAATCACGCGCTGTAGGTATACACATGGCCTTTGCGCCAGTCGTGGATGTCAACAATAATCCCGCGAATCCAGTTATCAACACACGCTCGTTTGGTGAAGACCCACAGTCTGTGGCATCCCTTTCCGCGGCGTTCGTCCGTGGCCTGCAGGCGACTGGTGTGGCGGCGACCGCCAAGCACTTTCCTGGCCACGGCGATACCGATACCGACTCCCACTTGGGACTGCCGGTCATCAATGCCACGCGAGCGCGGATCGACACTCTGGAACTTGTCCCTTTTCGGGCCGCCATTCGTGCTGGCGCGGCCGGCATGATGACCGCGCATATCGCCCTGCCGCTCGCCTATGGTGACAACACTCCCGCGACCCTCTCGGCGTCGGTGATGCACGGCTTGCTGCGTGATACCCTGGGATTCGGCGGGCTGACGGTGACCGACGCGATGACGATGGAAGGCATCACCAAGACCTATGGTGTTGAGGAAAGCACCATCCGGTCCGTCGAAGCCGGCGACGACGTGATTCTGATGCCGCCCGACGCGACACGCGCTATCGACGCCGTGGTGCGCGCGGTCCGGAATGGGCGCCTGCGCCGCACGCAGATCGATGCGAGCGTGCGCCGCATTCTCGAACTCAAATTGCGCACGGGTGCCATCGCGCGACCCATCGTTTCGATGCGCACGCTGCGTGATGTGGTGTCCTCGCCAGACCACCGCGCGCTCGCGCAGCAGGTGGCCGATCGCGCCATGACGCTGCTGCGCGACAGCGCATCCCTCGTGCCGATGCAACGCACCGCGTCACTGCACGTGTTCACGTTTGCGCCGGACAACGATGCGCTGGCGGGAACATGGTTCACGGGAGAGATTCGCGCGCTCGCCGGTGGCGTGAAGTCGACGCGCCTGTCACCACGGTCGGGGAAAGCGGAGCTGGACTCGCTGGCACGTGTGGCCCACGCCGCCGATCGCATCGTCGTCTACACCTATACGCGCACGCTCGAGGGGGAGGGGAGGTTGGCGATACCGAGTACGATCGCGGACTTTGTTGCCGGACTTGCAGCGACCGGCAAGCTGGTGGTGGTGGCCGGCGGCAATCCGTACCAGATTCGACAGATGCCAACCATCCCGAGCTATCTCGTGACATACGGACGAGGGGAAGCACTGGAACGTGCGGCGGCTCGTGCGCTTTTGGGACGCCACGCAATCGGTGGGCGGTCGCCGGTCACGCTTCCCGGATTCTTTGTACGGGGTGACGGCCTTGTGCGGAGTGTCGCGCGCGGGGCCAGCCAGTGAGCCCCATCGAGCCCTCTCCTGACGATTCGCCGCGCCGCCTTCCCGCGCGCGAGCGTCGCGGCGCGCTCGCGGTGCGGGGGCTATCGGCAGCGATCCTCTGTTCCGTGTTGGTCGGCGCGTGTGCCGTCTCGCTCCACGGTCGCGGTACACGTCGTGACCCAGCGGTCGCCAAATCACGAGCGCGCGTGGTGCGGGATTCGATGACGGCAGTGCTCGAACGTGCCGTTCGCGACGGTGCGTTTCCAGGCGCGTATGCGGCCGTCGGCACCGCTGACGGGGTCATCGCCGAAGTGGGTGTGGGGAAGCTGGACAGTGCCGACACCCAACGGCCGAACGCGCAAACCGTGTGGGACCTCGCGTCGCTCACCAAGGTGGTTGGGACCACGACGGCCGTCATGCAACTCGTACAGGCGGGCAGAATTTCCCTCGATACGCCCGTCGTCCGCTATCTGCCTGAATGGACCGCGGCGAACGTCGCCCCAATCACCATACGGCATCTGCTCACGCATTCAGCTGGGTTACCCGCGTGGCGGCCACTCTACAAAGAGGCGGAGAACTCGACCGAGGCGCTCCAGCAGATATTCGCCACCGCCCCCGATACGCTGCCGGGTGTGCGATTCGTGTATTCCGACCTGGGCTTTATCCTGCTCGGCAAAGTGGTCGAGCGTATGAGCGGCGAGACGCTGTCCGAGTACGATGTGGCGCACATTTTTGCACCGCTCGGCATGACCGACACGCGCTATCTGCCGCCAACGGCGTGGCGAAAGCACATTGCCCCGACTGAGATCGATCCGTGGCGGCAACGGCATATTCGCGGCGAAGTGCACGACGAAAACGCGGCGCGACTCGACGGCGTGGCCGGTCACGCCGGCCTGTTCTCGAGCGGCCGCGATCTCGTGCGATTCGCACGCATGTACCTCGGACGCGGCGTTGTGGACGGGCAGCGCATTCTCGACTCGGCCACGGTTGCCGCGATTACCCGTCTCCAGGACAGCGCTGTCTCGCGCCGGGCCATCGGCTGGGAGACGCCCACGGGTGGAAACTCTGCAGGGACCCGACTGTCGCGATCGGCATTCGGACACACCGGCTTTACCGGCACATCGCTCTGGATGGATCCCGGTCAGGGCATTTTCGTCCTGTTGCTGACCAATCGGGTGAATCCGACGCGCGAGAATCGGAAGATTGGTGCCGTTCGCGCCTCACTGGCCGACGCCGTCGTGGATGTCTGGGCGTCGGGACGCGGCGAGCGCTAGCGAGGCATCCGGAGCTCGTTTCACGTCTGTGCTTGCAACGGGAGTGATCTACTCGCTATTCTTCTCAAAGAGGTCCTGCTCGTCAAGGCGGCGCGAACGCGTCGCCGACGCGGGCGTTCGCATCACCAGATCCAGCGCGCCTGGCGGGCTTGGTCGTATCGGAGGAAGCAATGAGCACGATGCAGCAGCCTGATGTGATGGTCGTGATCACGCCTGTCGCCGCCGTCGAAGTGAAGAAATTCATGGAAGCCGAAGGGGTGACGGTTGAACAGGGTGGCCTCCGCGTTTCCGTCATGCCCGGCGGATGCAGCGGATTCAAGTACGGATTGGTGATCGAAGACAAGAGCGCTGACGACGATACGATCGTCGAGATCGCGGGGTTCAATGTGTTCGTCGACCCCTTCTCGGCCCAGTACTTGTCCGGGACGGTAGTTGACTACGTCACCTCTATGCAGGGGTCGGGGTTCACGTTCAAGAACCCGAACTCCACCGGCGGCTGCGGCTGCGGAAGTTCGTTCTCGGCTTGATTGACCGCGTTGGAGCAGCGACCTGCTGACTCCCGTACGGTAACATCTGCAGGCCCGCGCCCTCGTCGAGAGGCGCGGGCCTGTGCACATTCCCCATATGCCATCTCATCATTTTACGCACGCTGGCGCCACCGGCACGTCGCGCGAGCGCATTCCAACCGTGATCGTCGAAACGCATGACGATCTTGCACGCGTCGTCGCCGACCGCATCGCGACCCTGATGCGCGCCCGCGCGGCGGCTGGCCAACGTGTCGTTCTGGGCCTCGCGACGGGCTCCACGCCAATTGGCGTGTACCGCGAGCTGATCCGACTGCATCGCGACGAAGGGCTCAGCTTTCACAATGTCGTGTCGTTTAACCTGGACGAGTACTGGCCGATGTCGAAGACCAGTATTCACTCCTATGCCCGGTTCATGTGGGAGAACTTATTCTCGCACGTCGACATGCTCAGCGAGAATGTCCATATCCCAGACGGGACGTGGACGCGCGAGGGGATGCAGGACGCGTGCGCGGCGTATGAAGCGGCGATCGTTGCAGAAGGGGGTATCGATTTTCAATTGCTGGGAATCGGCAAGACCGGGCACATTGGATTCAACGAACCCGGCTCTGGCGAGACGAGTCGCACACGATTGATTCATCTCGACAGCGTGACGCGTCGCGACGCCTCCGCAGACTTCTTTGGCGAAGCCAACGTGCCCCGGGAAGCCATCACGATGGGCATCGCGACCATTCTTGCGGCGCGCGAGATCGCGATTCTCGCGACTGGGGAGCACAAAGCCGGTATTGTGCGCCGTGCGGTCGAGGGCGACATCGATCGAGCGGTGGCGGCAACGTTTCTGCAACGCCATGGGAATACGACCTTCTATCTTGACGACGCGGCCGCTGCCGATCTGACGCGCATCGCGACACCGTGGCTGGTGGACGAGGTGGTGTGGACCGAACCGCTCGAACTACGCGCCGTCACGTGGCTGGCGAAGCAGACCGGAAAGGCGATTCTCAAGTTGACCGAACATGACTACGCCGAGCAGCAACTGTCATCGCTGGTAGCGCAGTATGGTTCGCCCGGCGCGGTGAACGGTGTGGTCTTCAACGCCCTGGGCGCCAAGATCAAAGGCAAGAGCAAACTTCCGCGACAACAGCGCGTGATCTGCTTTTCGCCGCACCCGGATGACGATGTGATCTCCATGGGTGGCGTGCTTCGCAAGTTCGTCGAGAACGCCAACGACATCATGGTTGCCTACATGACGAGCGGGAACATCGCCGTGTTTGATCATGACGTCCGTCGGTACATGGATTTTCTGGAACGCATGGACCACGAGCACATTCAGAAGTTTCCGCACGAACGTCGTGCCGGTGAGACGGCCGCGATTGCGCTGGTAAGCACCGTGCGCGCGTTTCTGGACGCCAAGCAACCGGGCGACGTGGACATTGCCGAGGTGCAGGATATCAAGCGCATTATTCGCGAGTCCGAGGCGGTCAGCGGTATCGAAGTGATGGGCCTTGGTCGATCCAATGCACGCTTCTTGAACTTGCCATTCTATCAGACCGGCAAAGTCCGCAAGGACCCGATCGGGCCGGCCGATGTCGCCATCGTCGCCGCGCTGCTCCGTGAAGTGCAGCCGGACATCGTCTTCGTGGCAGGAGACCTGTCGGATCCGCATGGCACGCACCGCATGTGCAAGGAGGCGATCGACGCCGCGCTCGCCGACGTGTACGACGGCGCAGCGGCGGCCACGAGGCCGCAGGTGTGGCTGTACCGTGGTGCGTGGCAGGAATGGCCCATCACCGACGCGACGCTGCTCTGCCCCATGTCGCAGGAAGAGCTGACGCTCAAGATCCAGGCGATCTTCAAACATCAATCGCAAAAGGACTCCATGCCCTTCCCTGGGCAGGATGAGCGTGAGTTCTGGCAGCGCGTGGAGCAACGGAACAAAGCGACGTCAGCCGAACTCGATCGCCTCGGCCTTGCGGAGTATTTCGCTATGGAGGCCTATGTCATCGCGTAAGGAGTGGCGCTCGTGAAGGGTGGTTTCGCGGCCATTGACTGGCTGGTGCTGATCGCGTATCTGGTCGGTACCACGTTACTCGGCATGTGGCTGGGGCGGGATCAGAAGGACGCTCGCGACTACTTCGTGGCGAGTCAGAAGATCCCTTGGTGGGCCATCCTGTTCTCTGTCGTCGCCACGGAGACCAGCGCCCTGACATTCATTTCGATCCCCGGTCTGGCCTACGTTGGCAACCTGTCGTTTTTGCAGATCGCTATTGGATACATCGTGGGGCGTGTGATCATTTCGTACACGTTGCTCCCACGCTACTACCAGGGTGAACTGGTCACCGCGTACGCGTTGCTCGAGAAACGCTTCGGCTTGGGGACGCGACGGTTCGCATCGGTGGTGTTCATGGTGACACGCGCGTTTGGAGATTCCGTGCGCGTCTTTGCGACGGCCATCCCTGTCGGGCTGATTATCGGTCCGATTGTGCCTGCGCAATACATCGGGCCCGTCTCCATTCTGGTGCTCGGCGCATTTACCGTGTTGTACACGTATCACGGCGGCATGCGTGCCGTCGTGTGGACGGACGTGCTGCAGACAGGCGTCTACCTGATCGGTGGATTGGCGGCTGTTGTGCTGATCGGTCAGGGTGTCACCGGCGGCTGGAGTTCGATCCTGACGCAGGCTGGTGCGCAGGGAAAACTGCAGCTGTTCGATTTGTATACCGGCATCGATCGTCCGCACACGCTCTGGGCTGGACTACTGGGGGGTACGTTCCTGAGTATGGCCTCACACGGCGCCGACCAACTCATCGTGCAACGGTTGCTGGCCTCGGGAAACCTGAAGGAGGCACGCCAGTCTCTGATCGGCAGTGGCTTTGTGGTCATGGGGCAGTTCGCGATGTTTTTGATGATCGGTATCGGGTTGCACGAGTTCTACCATGGCACGGTCTTCCCGCGCCCCGACGCGATCTTTCCGCGATTCATCGTGGAAGAAATGCCGCGAGGGCTCACGGGTCTCGTCATTGCTGCGATTCTCGCCGCCGCGATGAGCACCGTGAGTGGTGCGCTCAATTCGCTCGCGGCCGCGTCATTGCATGACCTGTATCTTCCGCTGAGCGGCAAGCGCGCCGACGATCCTGGCTTGTTGCGCATCAGCAAAATGTTCACCCTGGTGTGGGCCGCGGTGTTGATCGGCGGCGCGATGTTGTATCGGAATGAAGGGACGCCTGTGGTCACGATTGCGCTCTCGGTGGCCTCGTTTACCTACGGCGGCCTGCTGGGAGCGTTTTTTCTTGCGATGCTGGTGCCACGCGCCATTCAACGAGATGCGATTACCGGCATGGCAATCGGGATCAGTACGATGAGCGTCGTGGTGTTTGCGAAGGCCATCAGTGGGTGGTTTCCCGAGTTGGCTCCAACACTGGCGCCCCTGGCGCGTATCGCGTGGCCCTGGTTCGTTTTGATCGGTACGACGATTACGTTCGTCACCGGTGTCCTCTCGTCATTCACGCACGGCGCACCGTCCGTCGCGCTTACCCCATCGGAGTCGCGCGCATGAGCGCTGAAGGTCTCGAAAGTGTTCCTCTCGTTGTTGGCGTCGACGGCGGCGGTTCTCGCACGCGCGTGATTTTGGCCGACGCCCACGGCACGGTGTTGGCAAAGACGGAAGGCGCCGGCACCGCGCTGACGCCTGGGCAGGAAGCAGTCGCCGCCGACACGATCAAGGCGTTGATCGCTGACGTGTTGGCGAGTGCCGACCGCACCGATACACGCCCGGCTGTCTGCGTTGTCGGTGTGGCCGGCGCGGGTCAGGAACGTGCGGCGCAGGCCCTGTGGTCGGCGCTCGCGCAGCGTCGTGTCGCCGATGACGTGTCCGTGCAGGCAGATGCCACCATCGCGATGGATGATGCGTTTGGCGATGCTGCTGGTGTGCTGCTGATTTCCGGAACCGGCTCGGTAGCCTATTCGCGAGCCCCCGATGGGCGTTTTGAGCGCTGCGGTGGCTGGGGGCCCAAGGTCGGCGATGAGGGCAGCGGTGCGTGGCTGGGTCGTCGCGCACTCAGCGTGGTGACCGCATCGTTCGATGGGCGCGAGCCCGAAACCGCGCTCACGGGCGCGGTGCTCACCACGCTAGAACTGGAATCTCTTGATGAGCTCATTCCGTGGGCGGCGGACGCCACGCCGGCGATGCTCGCCACGCTGGTTCCCATCGTCTGTCAGGTGGCAGCGACCGGTGATTTGCGAGCGAATGCGCTCATCAGCTTGTGCGTGGAGGAGCTGGTACTGCACGTGCGCACGCTGGCCAGACGCTGCTTCGTGGACGAGCGTGCCGCGATTCCCGTAGCACTCAGCGGTGGGCTGCTCGCGAAGGGGTCGCTGGTCCGGCGGCGTCTGGAGCAGCGCCTCAAGAGCGCGGTTCCCGGGGCCATCGTGCGCACGGAAGACGTCGATGCCGCGCGCGGGGCCGTGCGCCGTGCGCGTCGACTCCTGGGCGTTGAGGTGGAGTAACGCGGTTCGTAGTGAACGCTGCTGAGTGTTTGCCTATCGAACGGCTGCCGCTCGCGAAATCTGAAAGATGCCGATGACGCTCGTATCGTCATCGGCGTTTTTTATGGCGAACAGCACGCGGTCGTTCCCTAAGAACCCCAACGGCAACGATCGCCCGCTTGCGGTACCCACGTATTGGCCTTCGGCATCAAACACGTCGACGGCGGGTGTCTCTCCCGTGAACGTGTAGCGCTCAACCCAGAGGAATCCGTCCGGCGCGAAGAGCATTCGGCGAATCACCGGAATGAACTGCGCTACACCAACCTTCTCTCCCACTTCCGTTGCCGGCATCACGCAGGGCGGCGCCCCCCCGGCGAACATCACCTTGAGGCCTTCCGGATACAACTTCACCGCATCGCTGGGTTTCGCGCTCGTCGGTGCAATGGCTCTGCGGACGCTCCGCATCAGCGACGTGCCGCGATAGACGGACACCTCGTACTGCGATTGCGAGGTCGATGCCAGCAGGCCCATGGAAGACCGGGTCCACGTCAGTTCACCGCTGAAAAGCGGAGGAAGCACCAGACCGACGCACTTGAACATGGTCATCCTGGGCTTTGCAGACACGGCGCGCGCGATCACCACGGAGTCGGTTCGCGTCCACCGTTCGACACGCCGTATGCTCGATACGCTATCGTTGGTGTGGATCGAGAGAAACACCGTATCGCCAACACGGACGGGGCCCTCGTCCGCGCGACCGCGCGGACTCAGCACCGTGTACTCTGGTTGCGGGGTTCCGCTGGCATCCCACGAGACGATCGCGTTCTTGTTCTCATCGAAGACGCTCGCCGCGCCCGATGTATCCACGCGAAGGCTGTTCGGGTACTCTGTTTCGCCGGGGCCGCCGCCCTTGCCGCCGACCGAGCGCAGGTACGCGCCTTCACCCGTGAACAACCGAACGCGGTTGTCCGCCTCCCGATCCAATACCGCGATCCTGGAGACGCCATCAGTGGCAACGGTCGCTCCGGATGCGGTCGTGAACGAGAAGACGCCAGAATCGGCGCCGCCCATGCGACGAAGCTCGGTGAATGTCCACGGCAGCGCAACGTCTACAGCAGGTCCCTGCACAATGGCAACACCGGCCGAATCGGTGCGCGTGGAGCGTGGCGTGGGCGACGCGTCCTTGCCACACGCCATCAGCAATCCAGTCGCAAGGACACCGGTCCGCGTGCGCCAGGACATGTTAAGCAGCAAGCGCCTGCCCCTCTGGCACCGGCTCCCCTAACACCCCCTCCCATCGCGCCATGACCGCCGTGGCGAGACAATTGCCAAGCAGGTTGACGGATGTTCGTGCCATATCCATGATCGCATCAACACCGAGAATCACAGCGATGCCTTCAAGTGGAAGGTTGAACTGCGCCAGCGCTCCCGACAGGATGACGAGCGACGCACGCGGTACGGCCGCGACACCCTTCGACGTCAGCATGAGCGTCAGCATCATCAGCAGCTGCTGACTGAGTGGCATGTCGATGCCGGCCGCCTGCGCGACGAAGACCGACGCAATCGCGAGATACAGTGTGGACCCGTCAAGGTTGAACGAGTACCCCGTTGGGAGCACGAACGCGACAATCCGCCGCGGCACGCCAAAGCGCTCCATGGCTTGCATAGCCTGCGGAAATGCCGCTTCGCTGGATGCCGTGGAGAACGCAATCAACCACGGGCTCTTCACCGCGCTCCAGAAACGCAATATCGGGATTCTCATAATCAACGCCACGGGCACCAATACAATCAGCACAAAGATGATCAGGGAGACATAAAGCGTCCCAACCAGCTTCGCGAGATTGAGCAGAATGCCGAGTCCGCTTTTGCCCACCGTTACGCCGATCGCCGCACCAATGCCAATGGGCGCGTACGCCATCACGACGCCAACGAACTTGAACATGATATCGCTCAATGACTGCAGCCAATCGAGGAAAAATGTCTTGGACTTCCCCTCCGTACGCGCGAGCGCGACGGCGAAGATGATGGCAAAGAACACGATCTGCAGGACTTCATTGTTCGCCGCCGCTTCGAAGAAACTCTGCGGTACCGTGTGTTCCAGCACCGAGGCGAACGTGGGCGTCTTCGATGCCAGCGCCTTGAACTCTTCACTGCCGCCACCCACTGCGAGCTGTACCCCGACCCCCGGTTTCACGAGATTCACCGCGATCAGGCCGATGGCGAGCGCCGCCGTGGTCACAATCTCAAAATAAATGATCGACCGCAACGCCAGCTTGCCGACCTTCTTCATGTCGTCGCCGTGGCCGGCAATACCGACTACGAGCGTCGCAAACAACAGCGGCACAATCAAGGACTTGATCATACGCAGGAAAACGTTCGCGAACGGCTTCAGGTAGACCGACTGCTCGGGCGCAAAGGTCCCGATGAGAACGCCAACCACCATCGAGATCAGAATCCACTGGGAAGACCCGATCCCAAGAAACCCGCGGCTTGCGGGTGAGGATGTTGCAGAGGACACGTTCGACATCAGAAACGGCGCTCAGTGTTGGAGTGGTGGTGGTACATCACGCGCGGCGTCTGGGTTTCTGAGCACCGAATGCTTATAGCCGTAGAGGAAGTAGCAGGCGAGTCCGATGGACATCCAGATGCCGAACGCCACCCACGCGCTGAGCGGGAGCCCTTTCATGACAAACACACAGGAACCGGCGCCAGTTAACGAAACGAACCACACGAAGGGCACGCGAAACGGGCGCGGTCGATCAGGTTCACGAATGCGCAGCACCAGAACGCCGATACAGACTACTGCAAACGCCGCCAGCGTCCCGATATTGGTCAGGTCGTACGTCGAGGCATCGTTGAGCACCAATGCCCCGGACGCGACCACCACGCCAGTGATGATGGTCGTGATATGCGGTGTGCGCGTCTTCGGGTGTAGCTTCGCCGCGAATTTCGGGAGCAAACCATCGCGAGCCATCGCGTAAAAGATGCGCGGTTGGCCATACTGGAACACCAGCAGCACGGCCGTCATCGAGACCACGGCGCCGGCGGCGACGATCCAGCTGGCCGTTGACAAGCCGGCGAGTTCGAGCGCGCGAGCCAACGGATCACTCGACCGCAGCTGCTCGTACGGCACGAGCCCGGTGGCCACAAACCCGACCACGACATAGATCAACGTGCAAATCGCGAGTCCACCAAGAATGCCGCGTGGCAGATTGCGCTGGGGATTCTTCGTTTCCTCGGCCGCTGTCGAAATTGCATCAAAGCCGATGTAGGCGAAGAACACAATCGCGGCCCCTTGGTGGATGCCGCGAAACCCATTGGGCGCGAACGGGGTGTAGTTCGCCGTGTTGATGTGCATCGCACCAACAATCACGAAAAGGGACAGCACCAGCAGCTTGATCACGACCATGATATTGTTGACCCGCATGCTCTCCTTCACGCCTTGCAACAACAAGAGCGTGATCAAGACGACGATCGTGAAGGCGGGCACGTTTAACAGAATCGGAATACCGGCAATGCGCGGCGCGCTTTGCATCAGCGACAGCATGGCGGGATCGCCGCTGGCTTTCACTGCCCAGTATCCGTGCGTGAGCCATCCAGGAAGTGTGATACCGAACCCCGAAAGGACGGACACGAAATAGCCGCTCCAGCCGATAGCCACGGCGATGTTTCCGACCGCATACTCCAGCACCAGCGCCCACCCCACGATCCACGCCACCACTTCGCCGAGGGTCGCATACGAGTAGGCGTAGGCGCTGCCGGCCTGCGGAATCATGGACGCGAGTTCCGCGTAGCAGAGCGCGGCCAGGCCGCACACGGCCCCCAGCAAGAGGAACGAAAGCACAAGCGCAGGTCCAGCGCCGTAGCGCACCACCGTGCCGTCAGCGAGCACCTCGCCCGCAGCCGCGGTCCCCAGCGACGAAAATATTCCGGCGCCGATAACAGCACCGATTGCCAACATGACGAGATCGCCAGCGCCGAGGGTTCGGCGCATGCCGTGGGCCGTGTCGTCGGCAGTGGCAATGGGCTTTCGATCAAAGAGCCCCATGATTCTCCGTGTTCATACTGTGCGTGCGGACGGAAGGGGTCGTCCGTTGGTCGCGGACGGCGGGAGCGCATCGGCGTGACAGCATCGGCGCGACAGCATCGGCGCGACAGCCTTCACCCCGCGCGTCGACGAGTGGGGTCAAGGTACAGGCCCGCACGAAACCGAGCCAGAGCGCGCTGCAATATCCCGCCATTTCCCCGAGCGCCCGTCGAAACGCCTGGCGCGTCGGTCACCGGACAGACCATTCGGAACCCAGACTTCCTACAGCGTATAAACCATTTCGTACTTGGCTCGCACCGGCACGCCGAGCCCATTGGTCGCGGGCCGAAAACGCACGGAACGGAACGCCTCTTCCAATTTGCGATTGTAGCTGCCGTCCTTCGTTCGCGTGAACTGCATGTCCAGCACGCGACCTGTGGAATCGACGTCAAAGATCACCACGATTTCGCCGCGCGCTTTCCCGGGGACCGGAATTGGTGGCAGGAACATCTCGATCGGCGCCGGCGGATAAATCGTGCCAGGACCGCCGCCGGTGCCAGGCCCAACCGCGCTTCCCTTTCCAGTGCCGACACCAGCGCCTACGCCACCACCACTACCCGACCCTGCCCCTGCACTCCCGTCTGTGCCCGCGCCGCCGCCCACACCGACCACCGCAGACTTCACATCGGAGGCCTCGGTGGATGGAGGAGCTGGTGTTGGAGTATTTGGCGTCGGCGTTGGCGGCGGCGTGACCGGCGGCGGAATGAGCGGCTTAATCTCCGGGGGTTTGACGAGCGGCGGCATCACCGCCGGCCGCGGTGGCGGCGCGACATTCACATACTGCAGCCGCTCCGTTTTGGGCTGCCCTCCGGTGCCCCGGTTACCGCCTCCCCCGCCGCCAGCGGGACCTGCGCCGCCGGCCCCGAGGATCTCACGAAGCAACTCGGGTGACGTAAACGGCACAATGACGAGCAGGAGAACCAGGACATGCATGAGGATCGACAAGACCGCCCCACCGACGCGCCGACTCTTCGAGACCGGGATGCCAATGGGTGGGCGATACCGCCGACGCTCTCCTGGACCAGGCGGCGGCGGGGGTACATCGAAGCGAATAGGCGTATAGGGCGCGTTCTGGTCCATAGGCGATGACGAGTTGGTTCACACAACTACGGCGGACGATCCCCGAAGGGTTCGTCCGCCGTAGCTGCAAGCTGGCGCAGTGTTCGTGCGCTCTGCGCGGACCATCAATACTACCCAGTATGGCGAAAAACGCGCCATTGAGCGTCCACATCCTTACTTGGGCGGAATACCGATGACTTTGACGCCCGCCCCTCGGGCCTGGTCCATCGCCCAGATCACGTTGCCATACGCGACGGTTGTATCGCCCTTCACAAAAATGACCTTTTCGGGCCGTGGATCAAAGATTGCCTTGAGCCGCACCAAGACATCCTTCTTCTCGATCGGCTCCTTGTTGACCGCAAACTTGTCCCCCGGCAGCACTTCCAGCACGATCTGATCCGCATTGACCGTCGACGCCGGTTGCGGTGTAGGATCTGGAAGCTGCGCATCGAGCGCCTTGCGGCTCATGGGGATAATCATCATGAAGATGATCAGCAGCACGAGCAGCACGTCGATCATCGGCGTGACGTTCATGTCGTTGTTGAGATTGCTCCCACCAGTCGGTGCGGACATGCTCATGTTACTTCTCCTTCTTCTGCGAGAGAATGCGATCGCTCTCCACAAGCGACTCGGTATTCGGCGTCTGCTCGGTGATCAGTGCCGCAACCCGCACGCCGTTCCGCGAAAGGATGTCGAGCGCATTGACCACCTTGAGATACTCGAGGTCTTTATGCGCCTTTACGTACATGATGTAGTCGGGCCGCTCCTGCAAGTAGATCTGCCCCACCAAGGTGGGCATATCCTCGTTGCGGATTGGCTTCTTGTTCAGGTAATACCGTCCGGCATCGTCGATACCGAGCACCTGATCACCGTCTTCTTCCGGATGAGGCTTGAGATTCTGCCCTTCCGGTGGAACCGCTTTGAAGCCCGCGTTGATCTGCGGAATGGTGATCATGAAGATGATCAGTAGCACGAGCATGACGTCGATCATGGGGGTGACATTCGGTTCGGCTTTTACACCGCCACCGCTCACGCTCATTCCCATCGCGCCACTCCTGGTGAAAAGCCATCAGGCGAGCGCTCCGATCGGAGCGCCCACTGACTGGCAGGTTCGTTCGTGCGAAACTGAATCAGGACCTACTGCGAGATCGCCTGGCCGCCGGCGGTGTTGAACTCCCGCGTAAAGCGCGAGCGTCCGAATTCGCCAGAAACACCCTTGATGAGGTAGTCGATCATTTCCTTCGACGTGTAGGTCATCTCGGCCGTGAGGTTGTCGATCTTCGTCTGGAAATAGTTGAAGGCCCACACGGCGGGGATGGCGACACCGATACCGATAGCCGTCGTAATGAGCGCCTCGGCGACACCGGCCGCGATGGCGGAGATACCACCTGCGCCTGACGTGGCCATACCGGTGAAGGAGTTCACGATACCCATCGTGGTGCCCAGCAGACCGACGAACGGCGACGTTGCACCGACCGTGGCCAGGACGCCCAAACCGCGCTTGAGGTCGACGACCGTCATCAGCATTTCACGTTCGACCGCACGCTCGGCCGAGTTGATGTCGGCCACGGTAACGGAGCCGTCCTGAATGAGCGGGCGAATCTCGGACAAGGCGCCGCCAAGCACACGCGCGACGTGCGACTTCTTGTAGCCTTCGGCCAACTTGATCGCTTCGCCGAGGTTGTCTTCTTCGAGGAACTGGGAGAATTCCGGCGCGAACTTCCGCGTCTCGGCCTGCGCCCGACGCATGTTCCACCACTTCGAGATCAATACCGTGAACGAGAAAGCCGACATACCGAGCAGCGTGAAGACGATACCTTTGGCAAACCAGCCCATCGACTGGTACAGCTCCATCATCGACATTTCCATGACGCGGGTCTCCGTGAAAGCGTAGAGGGAAAACGACTACTAGCGATTGAGCGAGAACTGGAACGGCTGCTGCACAAGCTGCTTCACCTTGCGACCACCAACTTCTGCGGGCAGGAAGCGCATACGCGCCAACGCATTCTTGACCGCTGTGGTGAACAAATCGTTATCGGACTTGAGCGCCTTGAACGTGCCCATGTCAGCACGGCCCATGGTATCCACGACGAACTGCGCGAGCACCTGCCCCTCAATGCCTGCGGAGCGCAGCATGTCTGGATAGGCTGGTCCAGCAGATCCCGGTGCCGCCACGACGGGCTTCTCGACCTGGAAGTCGAAATACGGCTGGTCGCCTTGCGGAACGGGAGCCTTACCGCCCTCGACGCCCTTACTGGTGCCGCCAGCGACACCCTTGCCCGAGAAATCGGCCTCGTCCGTGGCCTTCTTGGACAGGTCAATGTCGGGAATGATGTTGGGGATTTCGATCGGCGCCTGAAGGACCTGGAATCCCTTTGGTGGCGGTGGTGCCACCACGACGTCCGGTGGTGGGGGTGGCTTTTCGGGTTCGACCGGTTTCGGCTCGTCTTTCTTGACCTCGACGAAGTCGACCTTTTCCTCCCGTTTTTCCTCCTCCTTCTTACCGGCATTGGCCGTTACCACCACCAGACCGGCGACGACTGCCGCGTGACCGATGGCGGAGAAAAACGACCCGCCAAAACGCTTCTGCTTCTTGGCCTTCGATTCAAGCAGGTTGTTGAACATCTCGCTTGTCCGGGGTGCGGGTTACGACGACGTACGGCCTGCGGACAACGGCCCGATAGACCGACTTGGCGATTCTACCTATTGGACATGATCCGGCAATAGCGAAAACATTAGGATCCGATTAATCCACCGTCGGTTTTCAACTCACTCGTGATGCAGGTCGAAGCGAAACGGGAGCCGCACGAGCTGCCGAACCTTGCGACCGCCTGCCTCGGCAGGGATGAATCGATACCTGGGCAGCACGTCCCGAACCGCGGAAGCAAAGAGTACATGGTCGGTCTGGATGAGCTGGATCGAGCGTGGTTCGACGCGACCGGCAGTGTCAACAACGAACTCAACCATAACCGAACCGCTCACGCCAGCGGCGCGCAACCCATCAGGATAGCGCGGGGCGGTCATCCCGGGCGCGAGAAATACCGGCGTATCCACCTGCTCTTCCCGGAAGACGCCGGTCGCCATTGCGGCGCCTGTGCCGGTGCCTGTGCCGCCTGGAACGCCGTCACCGCGACTCCCGCGCGGACCTGCGGACCACGAGTCTTCGTGACTTGGCGACGCAAGGAGCGAGAGGTCGATTGGTGGAATACCTACCAGGATCTCGATCGGCGGCACCAGTGAGGGCACTTCCTTCGGCGCGGGCGTTGTTGACGACGACGGCGAAGTGGCCACGTGCGGAGGCGCGTGTATCGGCGTCGGTGGCAGGGGTGGCATCGGTGGCGTGAAGATCACACGATCTTCAGGGACGCGCGCCGCTGGCGCGTCGGCGCGTGCCGAAAGCACGACCAAGGCGGCCACCAACGCGGCGTGTCCGGCTGCCGACACCGCTGAACCGCCGAGGGGTGTCCGGCGGGGTGCCTTCGATTCGATCAAGAGGTGAAACATGCAAACCTCGACGCAGGATGTGAGAGGTGACATTCCCTGCCCCGAGTATCGCGCCTTCACATTACGCCTCGATGTGCGAGTGCTTGCCGGATGATGAACCTGTCATGACGATTCGATTGCCGTCGACCCGTCGTTGGTCGGGACCGAACTGGTCGCCTCCGTCGCGGGGTACTCGCCGGTCATGCCGGACCCCGGCGCCCCAGCCAACGGCAGCGTCACAGTAAACACGCTGCCGCGACCAAGTCGCGATTCGACCTGGAGCTGCCCCCCATGCGCCTGTGCAATCCACTGACAGATCGCCAGCCCCAATCCGAACCCGCCCCGCTCGGATGAACGCGCGCGTACACGGTCGGCACGCCAGAATCGCTCAAAGACAAAAGGCAGATCGGCTGTGGAGATCCCGATCCCGGTGTCTTCCACCGTGAGGCTCACGACCTCCTCGCCACGAAGCAGCGAGATCGTCACGCGACCCTTTAACGGGGTGTACTTAATGGCGTTCGTCACCAAGTTGAGCAACAGCTGTCGTAGTCGCCCAAGATCACCGAGGACCTCGGCGTCTTCTATCACCGACCCATCGATGACGAGGTCGCTCGCCTCCCCCAACAAGCGCGCCGTCTCAACGACTTCACGCACGAGCGGCGCCAGCTGGACCGGCTCGCGGAACAGATCGAAACGCCCTTCGTCGGCGCGAGCGAGTGTCAGCAACGAGTCCACCAGGTTGGCCATACGCGAGACCTGCTCCAGCGCCTCTTCCATCGCTATCGCCTCTTCGTCCAGCGACGATGTCGGCGACATGGCACGCTCAAGATCCGCACGCATCACGGCCAACGGCGTCTTAAGTTCATGACTCGCATCGGCGGTAAAACGCCGCAGCGCACCGAACGACGATTCCAATCGTTCAATCATTTCGTTGAGCGTCGAGGCCAATCGCGCCAGCTCCTGGCCCGCCGCGCCGATACTCAGTCGGCGATGCAAGGAGCGACCATCGGTGATCGCTTGCACCTGATCGACGATCCGATCGATGGGTCGAAAGGAGCGACCGGCAATGACCCACGCAAGCACCACCGCGACGCCGAGCAGCAGTGACGTGAAGAGCAGCATCCGCGAGATCAGCTCGCGCGGCGCGAACTCAATCGTTCGCGTCGTCAATCCGGCAAACATGCGATAGCGCGCATCCTTGCTGAGCGGAACCTCACGCGCCGCAAGCAGGATCTCGTCATCACTGAGCGTGAGAATACGGGGGCGAGCCTTTGCCACCGCCAATCGCGCCGACTCGCTGAACGTGTACCGCGCCTCGACGGTGAGGGCCTGCACGGCCGGTGACGCATAGATATCGTAGCCCGTGCTGTCCTGCACCAAGACATAGCCGTCGATCAGTGACAAGAATGCCTTGAGTCGAAACGAGACGGCCGGACCAGCCAGCGGGTCCTCACGCGCCAAGACGGCCTCGGTTCCGGTCGAACGGGCCAGATCAACGGCGCGCACCACCTGGTCCGCTTCACGCTCCACTCGTTGGTAGAGCTCGTCCATGAGCGTCATGCGCCGCACCGTGAGAACCGCGACGGAAAACAGCAGCAGCATCCCCATCATCGCTGCCGCGTAGGCAGTCGTCAGGCGGGCCCGAATCGAGCGCACGATCGGCTCGGTGCTGCGCTACGCGCGGACCATGTAACCGACGCCCCGAACCGTCGTGATCAACTTCTTTTCAGAGCTCGCGTCGACCTTTTTGCGGAGATGATTAATCACGACGTCGACGATGTTGGTCCCCGGGTCGAAGTGGTAATCCCAGGCGTACTCGGTAATCAGCGTCCGGCTCATGACGCGACCGGCGTGCCGCATCAGATACTCCAATACGGCAAACTCCTTGGGCGTGAGCTCGATGGCGTCGTCGCGACGCCGCACCTCGCGCGTGCCTTGGTCGAGGACCAGGTCGCCGACTTGCAAGACCGGAGACACGATGGCCCGAGGACGCCGCAGCAGCGCTTCGGCCCTCGCCAACAGTTCCTCAAACGCGAACGGTTTGGTTACGTAGTCGTCGGCACCAGCACGCAGCGTCTCAACCTTGGCATCGACCGCGTCCTGCGCCGTGAGCACCAGGACCGGGCGCTCGAATCCGCGCGCGCGCAGCGTGCGCAAGACATCCAGCCCATTGCGCCCCGGCAGTCGCATATCCAAAATCACCAGATCATACGACTGCGAGAGCGCCATCCGCTCACCGTCGAGGCCGTTTGCTACCAGATCGGTCTGCCAACGCTGCTCTTCGAGTCCGCGGCGCACGAACTCGCCAACGGTCGGGTCATCTTCGATCACGAGGATTTTCACAGGAACTTGTCGGGCTGTTGTGGATACAGGGTGGTCATCGGTGCGGCGACGGCCGCGCAAAACCAAACTCGCGAATCTTTCGATACAACGTTTTGGGAGAGATCCCCAGCGCGTCGGCAGCTCGGCCCTGATGCCAATGCGTGCGCTCCAGCACGGCCGAGATGTGCCGACGTTCCATCTCCTCGAGCGATAAATCATTCCCGACCATACGCGCGTCACCGGGATGAGCGTGCTCACCCAATGCGAGATCCGCCGCCTCAATACAACCGTTCGTGGCGAGCAGATGCGCCCGCTCAATGATGCTTCGGAGTTCACGCACATTGCCAGGCCAGCGGTACTGCTCAAGGAGCGACACCGCCTGCGATGAAATCCGCACGGGCGTACCTTCACCGAACAGCGCAGCAAAATGTTCACTCAGCGGCGAGACGTCGACCACGCGATCGTGCAGCGGCGGCAAGGCGATCTGCACCGCGGTCATGGCGTGTACGAACTGCTCCATCATGGACTCCTCTCGCATCAACCGCGATGGGTCGTGCGCGGACGACACCAGGATCCGCGCATCCAGACGCACACGCTGCCGTCCGCCGGCCCGAAGGAAATTACCGTCCTCAAACGCCCGCACGAGTTTCGCCTGCACCGCAGTATCGAGTGAGCCAATGTGGTGTAAATAGACGGTGCCTCCACGCGCCTGCTCCAACGTGCCGATCACACGACCCTCAGTCGTTCCGGCCCCCCCGTCAACACCAAACAGCGCTGCGTCCTGCTGGTGCCCTTGGCTGCGGCGGCAGTCCATTTCGATGAAGGGGCCGCGCGAACGATTGCCACGATCGTGGAGAAGATTCGCCGCGAAGCGCTTTCCCGTTCCGGCCTCGCCGCTCACATACACGGGTGCGGTACTCGACGCGACGTGAGTTACCATGGTCATGACCGCCACCAGCGGGGCATACTGCGTCACAAAGCGGCGATCGTCGGCTGCGCCGAGGAGGCGTGTGCTCATCGCGTGGTTGTCATACACCAACATGCGTTTCTCCCACGCACGCCGCACAATCGCCTCGACCTCCGCCATGCGATAGGGCTTTGACAAGAAGTCGTACGCGCCGAGTTTGAGCGCGGACATCGCCGTTTCGGAGGTCCCATTGCCCGTGATCACAATGACCTCCGGCGGCAAGAGTTCTTCGCGCACACGGCGCAGGACTTCGAGACCATCAAGTTCCGGCATCACCACATCCAACAGCGCCACATCGAAGGACTCCGCGCGGAGTGCCTCGAGCGCCGCACGGCCATCGCGAACGAGGGTCACGTCAAACCCGCGGGACGACAGATACTGCTGGAGAATCATCCCCAGATGGGCCTCGTCCTCCGCGAGCAGCACGCGGATCGGCGACGGATCGACGCGGCCGTTCACGTCCCGACCGCTGGTGGATAGACATACTCCGGAAGCAACACTTGAAAGGTGGCACCTTCCCCTTCGGCGCTCACCAGCTCCAGCTGGCCGTTATGATCGGCTACGATGCCGTAACAAATCGCTAAACCAAGGCCCGTACCCTGCCCAGGCGCCTTCGTGGTAAAGAATGGCTCGAAGACTTTTGCGTGGAGCGCGCGGGGGATGCCGGGTCCATGGTCGGTGACCTCGAGCGCAACGCTCGTAACATTGCCGAGCGTGGTGACCGGCCGCGTGCGAATGATGATCTGGGCGCCCTCTGGCGTCGCATCGAGCGCGTTCATCGCTAACGCGATCAGCACCTGCACAAGCTGATCCGCATCTCCCATAACCAACAGCGGACGCGCGTCAGCAAGGTCGGTCACCAGCCGAACGCGTTTGTACCGTGGGTGATGTTGCAACAGAAACAGTCCTTGATGGACCACGGCGTTGAGGTCGAGCGCGTCGCGATGTGCGGGTTTTGGACGGGCGAAATCCAGCAACCCGTTCACAATCTTTTTGCAACGATGCACTTCGAGGTCGATGATACGCAGCATCTCAGACGGATCAGCTCCCGGCACCAGCGAACCGGCGGGCATGGATGCGGCCAGCTCTCGGTGCATCGTCAGCGATTCCCCGCAGGCCGCAATGGTAGCCAACGGGTTGTTGATTTCGTGCATCACCCCCGCGGCCAACTGCCCCACTGCCGCCAGCTTCTCCGACTGCGCGGTCCGATCTATCGCCGCCTTCCACTCCGTGATGTCCTCTCCCACGGTAATCACGTGGCTCACGGTATCACCGAGCACGCGCATGGGGATCTTGGAGATGCGGAAGTGGCGGAGTTCGCCAAACGCCATGCTCTCCATCTGAAACTGCTGCAGTTCGCCAGAGGCGAAGACGTCATCAAACTCCCGCTTGAGCATCGCGGCGGGTTGCCTGTGCAGGACGTCAAAGATGGTGCGGCCGATGGCATCCGTGCGGGCAACGCCTTGCAAGCCCGTCTCACGCTTGTGATTCCATGCGTGGATACGGTAATCGCGATCCACGACGTACAAGCCAAAGGGCAGCGAGTCGACGACCCGTTCAATAAACGCGCGTTGCTGAGCGACTTCGTGCACCCGCATGGTCAGCTCACTCTCGAGCGCCATGAGCCGCGACTGCCGAGAGACGCTGATCAACAGAAGGTCGGCGCCAGCAAGTACCAATCGTTGCTCGTGCTGGCTCAGCGGACCGGCTCGGCGCACGGACAGGACCCCCAGCTTTTCGTTCCCAGCCACGAGATCAAACGTCTCGTCGCTGCTGATATCAGCCAGCGCGTCACTGTGCCCCGCGCACACGCTCCAACTCTTCGTCCGATCGTCGATCGCGTTGAGTTGGACTTGGATCAGGTCTGCGTCGAGTATTTGGCGGAGCCGCTCAGCAATCGCCGTCGACGCGTCGCCCGTCACGGACGAGCGCGCGGCGGTCGCGAGGAGATCGAGCAGCGCGACCGAGTACGGGTCGCTCGTCATTGGGCCGTTGCGTATTGCTTCAC
>Ga0105046_10000098_pt1 | contig 92625 bp, 82 predicted proteins | sample MAT03_FD_78385 | JGI IMG/M metagenome (GOLD analysis project Ga0105046, IMG submission 78385) | Freshwater microbial communities from Lake Fryxell liftoff mats and glacier meltwater in Antarctica - MAT-03 (megahit assembly) | ecosystem: Environmental > Aquatic > Freshwater > Ice > Liftoff... | reverse complement strand
CGCGTCACCCGCTCGCCTTCCCAGCAACCGGATTATCCGGGCCGGCAAACCGTGCCCAAGGGCCGGTAAAACTACGTCGGGTTGACCTCCAAACGTTCCCTGGCCTCACCTCAACCCACCATTGCGGCGCATCGTGCCACCCCGCCAGCACCCTGGTTGCCCCAGTCCTGGCGGCTTTCCATTCGTTAACCGGACTTTGTCAATCGCCCTGTGATGCGATCGACACCGACGAAGCCCACGCTTGCCTTCCCTGGATGGCGGGCTGACCTTATCCACTGTGCGTTGGTCGCAGTGGATTCGGCTCCTGGCTTTGGTCGTCTGGCTTCCGGCGACCAGTCACTGCCGTCTCGCCGCGCTTCCTTCCCTCAGCTTTCTCGCCTGCAGCCATGACGAATCGGAGACGCATGCTGAACCCGCCGATGACGGCGACGGATGCGCCTCGGTTGAATCGGGTTCGTATCGTTCCGAGGACGCCTTCGATCTGGCGGGTCCGCCCGATCGCCGCCCCGACGCGGCGCCCCTGATCTGCGGGGAAGAATTCCACCGCACGCCCATCACCGGCGTCGAGCACCTGGGCCATCCTCGACCGCTTCCGCGGTGTCGACCCTGGCAGTTCCTGCTTCGAGCCGCGCGCAATCCGCGGGCGCCATCCGTCGGTCTCTGACCTCTCGTCGGTCCTCGGCCGTTCGCTCGGCCGGAGGGCTTCCCCTTGGTTTGGTGCTGTCAGAGACCTCGTTATGAAACGCTGGATTTGGTTGATGTGGATTCCTTGTTTGACGGTCGCCCATCGGGGGGCTTGTGCCGATTCGGTCGAGCTTCCCATTCGTCTGACGATCGACGACGCCGTGGCGCATGCTCTTCGACATAATCCCGACCTCGCCGCAGCCCGGTGGAGCCTCGAGGAGGCGCGTGCTCGGATGGCGCAGGCTGGCCGGTTGGGCCCGCCGGAACTCGGTTCCGAGTTCAAGCCGAACGTCGCCGGCCGGGAGGGATCGGTGTCGATTGGCTTCACGCAACGGTTCCCTGCCGCTTCCCGGTTGCGCGCCGAGCGGGCGGTCTCGCGTTCCGGATTTGTGGCCGCTGAGGCGGAGGTTCGGGATGCCGAACGCCGGGTGGAGCGGGAGGTTGGTTTGCTCGGAGTCGAGGGGTTGACCCTCATCGCTCAGCAGCGGCTCAAGGACCGCCAGATCGCCAATAGCCGGGAACTGGCTGAAGCCTCCCGCCGATCCGCCCAACGAGGCGAAGGATCCGCGATCGACACGGCCCAGTTCGAACTCGAGACCCGCCAGTTGGAACTCGAACGGTATCGGCTCGACGCGCAACTCGCCGAAGCGCTCGCCGAATTGCGATCGTGGTTGGGATGGCCGAATGGCACCGAGCTTTGGCTGACCGGGGATCTGCCGGAACCCGTTGCCCTCACCATCGGGGACCTGGAACCGGAACGTCGACCCGACTATCGTGCCGCGATGGCCCGTAGCGAGGGCGCCAAGCAGGCGGTGTCGCTGGCTCGGGCGAGCCGCTGGGAGGAGATCAGCGTTGGCGTCTTTGGCGAGGTCGACCGTCGCGAGGATGCTCCCGTCGGATTGGAGGACGAAGGAATGGTGGGGCTGCGGCTTTCGGTTCCCCTCCCCATCTGGGGCAGGTTCCGGGGGCGTATCGACGAAGCCTCCGCCGCGGCGAACAGGGTGGAGAAAGAGGCGGAGGCGCTTGGGGTGCGCATTCGGGCCGAGACGACCGTGGCCCGAGTCCGGATGGAGGCCGCCGCGCGCCAGGCTTCCGAGATCGAGAAGGAACTTCTCCCGCGCGCTGTCGATCTGGAGAAGCGCCTGTGGAACTCGCACCAGCAGGGGCAGGCGACCCTGACCGATGTCTTGCGCGCCCGTGAACGACGGCTTGGCCTCGAGTCGACCGCCCTGGCCATGCGCCGCGACTACCACTCGGCGAAGGTCCGCTTTGACGCGGCGGCGGGGAATGGGAGTTCTCCTGGAAGTTCACCAACCCCAACCCGGCAGCCGATCCAATCGCGCCAACCCCGAAGGAAATTTCCTAGGCTGGTCCGGTGCCGAGCGGCAGTCGGACGGGCCAACCATCCGGGGCTCGCGGGCGTGAGGGCCGTTCATCGTGTTGGCTGGCTGCTCCTGGCGTTGGCGCTGTTCGCGATGCCGACCTCGGCTACCGCCGCCGACGTTCCGCGCGCTGAACCGCCCGTTGTGCTCGACGCCAGCACGATTCAGAACCTTCGTCTCGACACCGTGACCGTGGGGAAGCGCGTCTTCGAGGAGACGGTCTTCGCCTTGGGCCGGATCCGGGTGGCGCCCGGCCACCAGGCCTTCGTCAGCAGTCGTGTCGCAGGACGGGCGATTCGTGTCGACGCGCACATCGACACCCGGGTGGAAGTGGGAACCGAGCTGGTGGTGGTGGAGAGCCGACTTGCGGGTGACCCGCCCCCCAGTGTGGCCTTGAAGGCGCCCATGTCCGGGCTTATTGCCGCGGTGAACCTGGCCTTGGGACAGCCGGTGTCTCCGGACGCGGCGTTGATCGAGATCGTCGATCTGGAGGAGGTCCACGCGGTGGCGGCGGTGCCGGAACATCTGGTGGGCAGGTTGAAGCTGGGGAATCGGGCGCGCCTGCGGGTCTCGGCGCTGCCCGGAAGGGAATTCGAAGCCGAGCTCGCCCACTTCGCGGCCGAGGCGGATGCCACCAGCGGAACGCTGGACGCCGCGTTTCACGTGTTGAACCCCGATTACGCTCTTCGACCCGGCATGCGCGCCGAGTTCTCCATCGTGGTCCATTCGCGGCCCGATGTACTGGCCGTTCCCCGCGAAGCCATCCAGGGCGACCTCGGCAATCGCTCGGTCTTCATCCGTGAACCTGAACGAACCAACGCCTTCGTTCAGGTGCCCGTGGTTCTGGGGATCGAGAACGACCGGCAGGTGGAGGTGTTACGGGGTTTGAAGGAGGGTGACGCGGTGGTGTCCCGCGGCGCGTACTCCCTAGCCTTCGCCGGGCGCGGGGCCGTGCCGCTGAGTGCCTCCCTGGACGCGGCTCACGGCCATGCCCACAACGCGGATGGTTCGGAGAAGGAGGAAGCCGGAGAAGGGGGAAAGACGGGTGAAGCGGAGCACGATCTTGAGGCGGAACATGACCACGATCACGACCACGACAAGCTCGAGGACGGGGAAGGGCATTCGGAGCAGCAAGCGTGGGGCAGCAACCTCGGCACCTGGGTGATCTTTTTCGCCACCACGACGGCTCTCCTGCTCGTCTTGTTGATTCTGAGCGTGGTTCGTTCCCGGTCCCTGCGGGAACCAGGAGCGTCGGCGTCTTCGGGCACGCCCGGCGGTCGTCCGGGCCCGGACCTCACGGAGGGGGATGGTCATGCTTGATGCCCTGATCCGGTTGTCGTTGAAGCATCGGCCACTGGTCCTGGCGATGGCGTTGCTCACCCTGGCCCTGGGCGTCCAGGTAGGCCGCGAACTCCCCGTCGAAGTGCTGCCGGATCTTACGAAGCCGACGGTGACCATTCTCACCGAGGTGCCGGGCCTCGCTCCGGAGGAGGTGGAGGCACTGGTCACCCAACCCATCGAGTCCGCCGTGCAAGGGGTCGGCAACCTGGACCGATTGCGCAGCAGTTCGGATGTCGGTCTCTCCCTGGTTTTCGCGGAATTCGATTGGGGCACGGACATCTTCCGGGCGCGCCAGTGGGTGCAAGAGCGTCTGCAAACCGTGATGACCACGTTACCCGAACAAGCCCGACCTGGATTGGCCCCGGTGTCGTCCTTGATGGGTGAGATTCTGCTCATCGGTTTGCGATCCCCCGATGGAACTCTGGCACCGCGGGAGCTGCGTGCCCTGGCGGATTGGACCGTGCGCCGACGGATCCAGAGCATTCCGGGCGTCGCCGAGGTGCTGACCATCGGCGGTGGCATCAAGCAGGTGCAGGTGCAGCCGGATCCGATTCGCATGGCTGCCCACGGGGTGAGGTTTGGAGAACTGGAGATGGCGACGCAGGAAGCGGCTCGGAATACCACCAGCGGCTACCTGATTCAGGATTCCCAGGAGATCATGGTCCGCAATCTCGGCATGACCACCGACCTGGATGAACTGGCCGACACGGTCATCAAGAGTGTTGGCGACCGGCCGATCCTGATCCGTGACGTCGCGTCGGTGGTGCATGACGTGCAACCGATGCGCGGGGACGCCGGGGTGAATGGCTCAGCCGGTGTGATCCTCAGCGTCGACAAAGCCCCCGGGTTTGACACCTTGACCCTGACTTCCGCCATTGAAGAAGCGTTGAACGGATTGCGCGCGTCGTTTCCGCCCGGAGTGGAGGCCGTGCTGCTGTTTCGACAGGGGGACTTCATCCAGCACGCCGTCGGCAATTTGAGGGATGCCATCCGGGACGGCGCGGTGCTCGTCGCCATCGTATTGTTTCTTTTCCTGCTCAACCTGCGGACCACATTCATCACGCTGATGGCGATCCCACTGTCATTTGCTGTGACTCTGCTCGTCTTCCGGCTCTTCGGGATCAGCGTGAACTCGATGACGCTGGGTGGGCTGGCCGTGGCGATCGGCATGGTGGTGGACGACGCGATCATCGACGTCGAGAACGTGTTCCGGCGTCTCCGGGAGAACGCCAGTCATCCCCATCCGCGACCCCGGATGGAGGTGATCGCCGCCGCTTCGGGCGAAGTGCGGAACTCCATTCTTTACGCGACGATCCTGGTCATCCTGGTGTTTGTTCCGTTGCTCGGCTTGGGCGGGATCGAGGGCCGATTGTTTGCACCGATCGCGATCGCGACCATCACCAGCATGGCGGCGTCGTTCGTCGTTTCGCTGACGGTGATTCCGGTGTTGTGCTCGATGCTGCTGCATCCCAAGCCGGCGCGGGCGGGGAAATCGGGGGACGGACCCTTGGTGCGCGCTTTGAAGCGCGTTTTCCGGGCAACCTGGCTGAGGTTGGCGTTGGATCAGCCGTTTGTGCTGCTTGTCCTGGTCGTGATTCCAGTGGCCGGTGCGGTGGCGTTGTTTCCCCAATTGGGACGCGAGTTCCTGCCGGCGTTCAACGAAGGCAGCGCGACGATCTCCCTGGCGAGCGCTCCGGGGACATCCTTGAACCAGGCCAACGAGATCGGTGAGATCGGGGTGCGGTTGCTCCAGGAAATTCCCGAGGTTCGAAGCATCGGTCGCCGAACGGGTCGGGCGGAGCGGGACGACCACGTGGTGCCGGTTTCGGTGAACGAGTTCGATGTGGAGTTCCACGAGACCGGACGCCCGCGGGAAGAGGTTTTCGAGGAGATCCGGGAGCGTCTCAAGACGATTCCGGGAACATTTGTGGCGGTGGGACAACCCATCGGCCACCGATTGGCGCACATGCTCAGCGGCGTTTCCGCGCGGATCGCCATCAAGGTGTTCGGTCCGGATCTGGACGAGTTGCGAAGGATTGGCATGCAGGTCGAGGGCATTGCCCGGGGACTGCCGGGACTGACCGATGTGGCGTTGGAACGGCAGATCCCGATTCCGCAGCTGCGGATCGAAGTCGATCGCGATAGGGCACGGGCGTACGGCATCCGACCCGGGGCATTGAACGAACAACTCTCGGTGCTGCTGGGGGGCCGGACGATGGCGTCTCTGCGCGAGGGGCAGCGGACCGTGGACCTGGTTCTGCGCCTGCCCGAGGCATGGCGTGATTCACCGGAGCGGTTGATGGAGTTGCCCATTGAGACCGGGGTGGGACAGCGGATTCCGCTGCGCCTGGTGGCCCAGGTGCGCGAAGCGAAGGGACCGAATGTGGTCCATCGTGAAAACGCGGTGCGGCGGACGGTGGTCAGCGCCAACACTCGCGAGCGTGACCTCGAGTCCTTGGTGGTTCAACTCCAGGAAACCGTGGCGGAACGCGTGAAACTGCCGGAGGGGTATTTTGTGAGCTACGAAGGTGAATTCAAGGCCCAGCAGGAGGCGTCGCGACGGATCGCCGGGTTGAGCGCGGTGGTGCTGGGGGTGGTGGCATTGCTGCTCTACGGCTATTTCCGAACCACGTTCTTTGCCGCCCAGGTTTTGTGCGATATCCCCTTGGCGTTGGTGGGAGGACTCTTTCTGACGTGGCTCCTGGTTCAGAACATTTCGATCGCCACCTGGGTGGGATTCATCGCCGTCGCCGGAATCGCGGCACGCAACAGCATCATGTTGCTCTCGCACTACCTGCATCTCATGCGACATGAAGGGATGCCGTTCGGACGTGAACTGGTCGAACGGGGCACTCTCGAACGCTTGGTGCCCGTCCTCATGACCGCATTGAGTGCCGGCATCGCATTGATTCCACTCGCCCTCGCCGCTCACGAGCCCGGCAAGGAGATCCTCCACCCGGTCGCCGTCGTGATCGTGGGAGGTTTGGTCACGTCCACGCTCCTGGGTTTGGGCGTTACCCCGGCCGTGTTTCACGCCTTCGGCCGCCGCGCCGCGCATTCGGCCGTGCGTCAAAACGCTCCCGCAACGGGTGGGTGACCGGGGGAAGAGGGATCGAGGAGGATTCCTGGGTTGGAACGTTTTCCAAAATTTGGACACGCCTTGGGGCCATGAACCGGGAAAGCCCCCAGGCTAGAAGCCCGCCGCTACGGGCCGTTCAGCGCCCGCAGCGCCTTGGCCGCGGCCGCAATCGCAGGCTTGTCCTTGGCCTCGACACAACTGAGCAACGGCAGCAACGGACCGGTCCTGGCAATGCCCGCGGCGTCCACTGCTTCCTGGAGCACCCGAATGGGATTGATCGCGTTCCGGAGGTCCTCGAGCGGTTTGAACAGCAGCCGGATCCGCTCCGCCTCCGCCCAGTCATCACGACGCATGGCGGCCAACATCGCCTGCGACAGCCGCGGGGCGACACACACGCAGCCGCTGGTGAAACCGCCAAGTCCGAAGTCACGCAGGTGGACGATCGCCGGTTGCTCACCAATGCCGCTGATGATCTTGCGGGGGTCCACAACCTGAACCAACCGGCGCAGGTAATCATCGCGTGAGGTGTCGGCGCGGACCGTGGCGTATTTGATGGCGCTGACGAGCCCGTCGCGGTCGAGCGCAGCCACATCCTCAGGTTCGATGAAGCCGTCGTGCTTGATGTAAACGAGAGCGGGGATACCTGCGGCTTCGACGAATCGGCGGATTCCGGTGGCCACCCCGGCACTGGTGGTGATGCCCTGGTGGGGGAGCACCATCAAGGTGGGAAACCGGAAGCGCCGCACGATCCTGGCCTGGTCCATCAGGGTTCCGTAAGCGGGGCCGACCGACGGAATAACGAGCGACGTGTCGCTGGGGGCGGTGGCCAACAGGTCCAGCGTCGGTTCGAACTCTGACAACGGAAGGTGGTAGAAATTCGCGTTGCCTCCGTACAGCAGCAGTGTGATGCCGCCGGCTTCAAGATGGCGGATCACTCGGCGGTTCTCCTCGGCATTGACGGAGTCGTCGGCGTTCCTGGCAAGTGGCGGAACCGCCATCACGGAACGCTGGAGATGTTCCAGGGAAAGGGGGCTGGTCATCATGGGGTTTAGTGAATGGATGGTTCGGGAATGGGTTCGCCGCGCTGAAGGAATCGGAAATCGCAGCCCTCGTGCGCCTGGGTGGTTTGCTGGATGAACAGTTGGCCGTAGCCGCGCTCGTAGGCCGGAGGAGGGGCCTTCCATTCCGCCCGGCGTTGCGCGAGATCAGCCTCGGACACGTGGAGGTGGAGTCGACGCTCCGCCACGTCCAGTTCGATGAGGTCGCCATCGCGGATCAGCGCGATCGGGCCGCCGATCGCCGATTCCGGGGAGACGTGGAGGACACAGGTTCCGTAGCTGGTGCCCGACATGCGGGCGTCGGAGATGCGGACCATGTCGCGCACGCCCTGTTTCAAGAGCTTCTTGGGAATGGGCAACATGCCCCACTCCGGCATGCCGGGCGCTCCTTGGGGTCCGCCGCTCAGCAGGACGAGCACATGGTCGGGTGTGACCTCAAGGCCAGGGTCGTCCAGGCGCCGCTTCAAGTCGGGATAATCGCGGAAGACGATGGCGGTACCAGTGTGACGGAGAAGACGGGGGTCTGCCGCGGTGGGTTTGATGACACAACCCTCGGGAGCCAGGTTGCCGCGCAGGACGAACGTGCCACCCGCCTGTGCCAGGGGTTGATCGATGGATCGAATCACGCGGACGTCGAGCACCTCGGCGTCCGCGATGTTCTCGCCCAGGGTCCGGCCGTTGACGGTGGGCCGGTCCAATCGCAGGAAATCCTTCAGCAGCCCCAGCAACGCCGGCAGTCCCCCGGCGTCATGGAAGTCTTCCATGAGAAATTCGCCGGCGGGCCGCAGGTTGGCGAGGACGGGGATACGTTTCGAAAGGGTGTCGAAACGATCCAGCGTGAGGGGAACTCCAGCGCGGCGGGCAAGCGCGATGAGGTGAATGATGGCGTTGGTCGAACCACACAACGCCATGTCGGCCACGATCGCGTTGTCGAAGGAATCGACGTCCAGCAGGCGCGAGGGTTTCAGGTCTTCCCGCACCATTTCGACAATGCGCATCCCGCACGCGGCTGCCATTCGGGCGTGGGCGGAGTGGACCGCCGGGATGGAGGATGCACCCGGAAGCGTGAGCCCGAGGGCTTCAGTAACCGCGGCCATGGTGGACGCCGTTCCCATGGTCATGCAGGTGCCAGGTGACCGGGCGATGCCTTCCTCGATCTGCCGCCATTCACAATCCCCCAGGCAGCCTGCCTGACGTTCCGCCCAGTACTTCCAGACGTCGGTGCCGCTTCCGAGCCGGACGTCACGCCAACGACCGGCCAGCATGGGGCCGGCAGGGAGGAAGATGGCCGGGAGATCCATGGTGATCGCACCCATCAGCAACCCCGGCACGGTCTTGTCACAGCCGCCCATGAGAACCGCACCGTCGATCGGATGGCAACGCAACGCCTCCTCGGTCTCCAGGGCGAGCAGGTTGCGATAGAACATGGCGGTGGGCTTCATGAACATCTCCGACAGCGCCATGACGGGGATCTCGACCGGGAACCCGCCCGCTTGCCAGACACCGCGTTTCACCTCGGCGGCGCGTTCGCGGAAATGCGTGTGACACGGGTTGAGGTCGCTCCAGGTGTTCAGGATGCCAATGACGGGTTTGCCGGCGGTTTCGGCCTCGCCATAGCCCATCTGCCGGAGCCGGCTGCGATGACCAAAGCTTCGCAGGTCATCGGGACCAAACCACCGATGGGAACGGAGGGGGGTGGCGTCTTTTGAGTTCATGGGGGTCGCCGGTGGCGGGGTGATCCTGTACGGTCCGCCGGCACCCCCGCAACCGGCGAACGTCGAACCATGAGCCCCCTCCTCATCCTCGTTGTCGCTCTCACCGTCGTGATCGGTGGCGTGCTGTTGTTCCGGCTCCACGCGTTCCTGGTGCTGATCGTCGGCGCCTTGGTGGTGGCGGCCTTGACCCCTTCGGCCGCCATCCGCCGATTCGAGTTACGAAAAGACGAAGTGCGGGTCGGCACGGTGGCCACGGACGGTCGGTCCGCGAGTGTCGCCGATCGCAAGAAGCAATGGGCCGATGGAAGCGCGGGCGAGGCCTTCCGGATCGAAGAGGGTCGGGAACCGAGGCGGATCGCCAGGATTCGGCTGACGGTGACGGCCGCGGCTGCTGGCAGCGAGCGTCAGGTGGAGGCTCGAGTGACCGAGTCGGTGGTCGGGGAGGAACTGAAACCGGGCGATCACCTGGTCGCGTTGGCCGCGGTGAAGGCCGCGTCGAAGACGGCGACGCTGCCCATGGGACAACGGGTGGCGGAGGGCTTTGGTCGAACAGCGTTGGATATCGGTATCTTGATCGCGATGGCGTCGATTCTGGGCACCTGCCTGATGGCGGCGCGCGGGGCGGAGAGGATTGTCGCCTCCCTCCAGAAGGCCATCGGGATGCAACGCACGCCGCTGGCGTTCTTGGGGAGTGGTTTCCTGCTCGGGATTCCAATGTTCGCCGAGGCGGTGTTTTACCTGCTCCTACCCCTGGCCAAAGCCATGTGGGCCAGAACTCGAGGGCATTACGTCCTGTATGTGCTTACGATCGTCGCGGGAGCCACGATGACCCACTCACTCGTGCCACCAACCCCGGGACCGCTCTTCGCCGCCAACGAACTCGGGGTCGACCTTTCGGTGATGATGCTGCACGGGGCAATCATCGGCGCCATCGCGGCACTTGCCGGCTATTCATATGCGGTTTGGGCGGATCGAAGGTGGAACATTCCCATGCGGGACACGACCGCGCTCGAAGTGGCGTCCCGAGGATCGGCCGGAGCCGGTTCGGCAGGATTGCCCCCGTTGATTCCGTCGCTGCTGCCCATCCTTCTGCCCGTGGTGCTCATCAGCGCGGCGTCGGTGCTGGAGTCCAACGTGTCGCCGGCGATCCCGGCCTGGGTCCGGTCCACGGTTCGGGTTTTGGGCGACAAGAACCTGGCGCTCACGGTGTCGGCGGGCATCGCGATAGCATTGTTGGCATTTCGGAACCGTGGGGATGCGGCTGGGACGCGGGCTTCGATTCGCACGGCGATCGTGGAGGCCGGGGAGATCATTCTGGTGATCGCGGCCGGCGGGGCCTTGGGGCAAACGTTGCGTCAGGCTGGCATGTCCGAGTTGGCGCACGCGGCGGTTCCCGAGTGGAAGCTGGCGTTGTTGCCCATCGCCTGGGCGATCACCGCGGTGATCCGCGTGGCGCAAGGTTCGGCGACCGTGGCGATGATCACGGCGGTGGGCATCGTGGCACCGATCGCGGCGACGGCAGGTCTGGAGTATCACCCCGTGTATGTGGCGGTGGCGATTGGCTGCGGGTCCAAGATTGGAATGTGGATGAACGACAGCGGCTTCTGGGTGATTTCCAAGATGAGCGGCATGACCGAGGCGGAGACGTTGAAGACGGCATCGGTGATGGTGCTCATCGAAGGTTGTGTCGGCTTGGCGGCGACCCTGGTGCTCGCGACCGTGTGGCCGATGGTGTGAGCGTCAAGGAGGAGCGGAAGAAACGGGCTCTTAGGAAGATCATTCCCGGCTTGCGCTCAGTACCTCACCCACAATCTGTGACATCCATGTCTCGGCCTGAATCGCAAATGGTAAGTCGTAGACTAGGCCGACGCCGGGCGACGATCTACGATCGGTCTGAGTCATTGACTTCAGGACCCAAGTTGCGATAAAGAATACCTTCTAGCGATAGTTGGATGATAGACTGCGCTACCAAGGCTCCCAATTCCTGGCGCGCGTCGTCCATCGAACCCAACCCGTCGAATCTCACCTGATGCACCTCTCCCTACGTTGCCGATACATTCCCTTGAGTACTCTATCTTTGGCCTCAGCCGCGTTGTTGCTGGGTGCTTCGAGTGCGGAAGGCTTGGTCCAGTTCAGTGGGGACTTTGCCACCGGGACCGGACAGATCCAGTTTGAGCAGGACTACACATTCACCCTGACGACGGCGATCGCCCAGAATGCGGTCACCGTGCTCGTCCTGGACGAAGCGGTCATCTCCGATGGAACCCCAGGCTTTAGTGCGAGCCAGGCCGGCACCCCAATCCACCTCGAGATTGGCGCCACCGCTTCCACCCGGTCGTTCATTTTTGTGGACAACTTCACCATGACGATCGGCAGCTTGTCCCCGAACGACACCTACCTTTATTGGGATTCGCCGGCTGGGGTTCCCGTGGGAGGTAGCCTCACGGTCAAAGCGGGGGTGTACGGGGTGGGCGCGAATGCTACAGCCAATCCGCAGCTCAACAGCCTGAGCTTTTCGGGGAACCTGTTCCTCATAAGCAATGACGGCAATCGGATCTCGGGCGACATCCCCGCCGTCCCCGAACCCGGCGAGTATGCCCTGTTCACCGGGTTGGGCCTCGCCGGTCTCGGGATGTGGCGGCGGTTTCGGACTCCAGGTCAACGCTTCGCGAGAACGTCCCGCTCGTAACGCTGGACCTCGGCGAGCCAGGCTTCGGCGACGGGCACGCCCTGGCATTCGCAAAAGTGATCCCAGACGGCGCCAGTCGGCAGAAGCTTCGCCTCTTCGAGCAACGCCAGGCGCGAGGTGTAATCGCCGGTCCACTCGGCGTGCCGCAGTTTCGAAATGGGCGCCAGCAGGGCAAGCAAGAGGGCCCGAAGCATGTTGCGCGAGCCGATGACCCAGGCCGCGATGCGGTTGATGCTGGCGTCGAAATAGTCCAGGCCGATACGAACCCGCTGGAGCCGGGTATGGGGATCGGCTGAGAGCGTCACCGGCGCCAGGTTGTCGCCCCAGACGATTTCCTGGGCGATGGACTGAAGATCGTCAGTGAGCGTGACCACGTGGTCGCTGTCCCAGCGGACCCCGCGACTCACGTGAAGGGCGATTTCGGGGATGAAACACAGGACGGACGAGATCTTGTCGGCAATGCCTTCGGTCGGGTGGTAGTGGCCGGCATCGAGGGTGAGCAGGACCTGGCGGCTGAGGGCGTAGCCGAGATAGAATTCGTGGGAACCCGGGGTGTAGCTTTCGGCACCGATCCCAAAGAGCTTGGGTTCAACCGAGTCGACGTTGAAATGGCGGTCGAACTTGGGGCGAAAGATGGCGTCGAGAGATTCGAGCAGACGTTCACGGGGGCCCTTACGATCGACCGGCGTGTCCTTCATGCCGTCGGGGATCCAGAGATTCGTCAGGCAGGGGGTGCCCAGGGCTTTGCCGAAGGCAGCTCCCACCTCGCGGCAACGAATGCCGTGTTCGACCCAGAATTTCCGGATCGCCGTGTCTCGGTGTGTGAGGGTGAATCCACCCTGAACCTTGGGATGCCCAAAGTAGGTCTGGTTGAAATCCAACCCGACCTGATTCGCACGCGCCCAGGCGATCCAGTCCATGAACTGGTCGGGCCCGAGTTGGTCGCGGTCGCGTTCAAGACTCTTGCCCGCGACATCCGCGTAGCTGGCGTGGAGATTGAGCCGATGGCGACCGGGCAGGAGATCGAAGACCTTTTCAAGGTCGGCACGAAGCTCGTTGGGTGTTCGGGCCTTCCCAGGATAATTGCCGGTGACGGCCAAGCCGTCCCCCAGGGTGCCGCCCGTGGTTTCGAAGCCGCCAACGTCGTCGCCCTGCCAGCAATGGAGGGAGATGGAGACCTTCTCGAGTTGTCGGAGCGCCGCTTCCGTGTCGACTCCGAGTTCGGCGAAGCGTTCCTGGGCGAGGGTGTAGGCGGCGGCGATGTTTCTGGGCGTCGGCATGGCGGGATTGAACCGGGATTCGTGTGGGTCAACCACGGAGAAGCCGGGAGGTCAGGGCTCATATGGAAAGCGCCCTGTTCAAAATTGACCTGCTCACGAGCCTGAACCGATGACCGAGGGGAGTCGCAAGCGGCCCTCATCCCGGCCTTCTCCCGGGGGGAGAAGGAGACTTCGCGCAGCTGGTTTCGGAGGGCTGGGCCAGAGGTTCGCAGGAATGGGATTCGACGGCTCGAACGGTCTGGCACCCTGCGGGATCGCCTGCTCCGTCAGCGCCGGGCCAAAGAATCCGTTCGGCCGGATGGCTTACTTTCCTGCGGCCGCGCGCAGATCCTGGGCAAACCGCTCGCCTTTGGCGGCGGCGAGTTGGAGGTAGTCGGCGAGAATGTTCAGCGTCTCGCGCAGCTGAGGTTCGATGCGTTTGGCGTCGTCTTCGTCCTCCGCTTCTTCGTCATCGGCGGCGGGCTTGGGCGTTTCGACATCGGCTGCCGTTTTTGCGCCGACGATTTTGGGAGCTTCACCCTTCTCGAGACCTTCCAGGGTGATTTCGTAGACGGGAATGGGGATGGGCTCGAGGGTATGGCGCTCTTTCTTGCGGGCGTCGTTCTTGGCTTTGCGATCGTTCTTTTCAGCGAGGCGGAAGGTTTCGTTCAGGGAAACGCTGGGGTCTTCCTTCCGCTTCTTCATTTCCTCAATGTCTTCGAGAATGAAGGCGTATTCCTTGGTGGATCCGACGCGGTTGGCCGAGCGCTCGCGCAGGGTGGCGACGTAGGGCTGGACCAGGTTCATGCGGCTGAAGCTCGCGGGAGTGGTGCGGTCAGCGGGCAGGCAGTTTGGCAGGTGTGATTCACCCAGTTCCATGTGGTCGAGCACCGTGGGGAGAGAAATGTCGGGGGTGACCCCGTATTTCTGAGTGGTGCCACCGGCAATGCGGTAGAACTTGGAGACGGTGAACTTGAGCTTGCCGGCGTTCGCTCCCATGGAGGGACGCGGGTAGAACTGGGAGAGCGGAACCAGGGTTTGGACGGTGCCTTTTCCATGGGTGGCGGCATCACCGACGATCAGGGCGCGCCCGTAGTCCTGGAGAGCGGCAGCTACGATCTCGGACGCAGAAGCGCTGAGGTGCCCCACCGCCACGACCAGAGGGCCATCCCAGGCGACACTGGAGTCGTCGTCATCCATGACCCGATTGACGCCGTTGAAGCCTTTGACCTGAACGACGGGGCCTTTGGGGACAAAAAGCCCTGTGAGCTGGATGGCTTCCTCGAGAATGCCACCGCCGTTGCGGCGGAGGTCGAGCACGATGCCTTGGACCTTGTCATCCTTCAGACGTCGGATGAGTCGTTCGATGTCGCGGGTGCAGTTCTCGTAGAACTGGTTGAGCACGATGATTCCCAGCTTGGTGGTGCTGCCGTCGGTTCCCGGAAGGTCGACGATGCGTGCCTTGGCGAACTGTTCGGAGAGCTTGATGTCGTCCCGGACGAGGTAGATGACCTTCTGAGTTCCATCCGCGGATTCATTGGGCACGATGGTCAGCTTGACGGTGGTGCCCTTCTTGCCGCGGATCAGTTCGACGACTTTGTTCAGCCGCATTTCGACGACGTCGACGGCATCACCTTCCTCCTGGGCGACGGCGGCGATGCGGTCTTTGGGCTTAAGCTGCTTGCTTTGCTCGGCGGGCCCGCCGGGGACGAGGCTCTTGATGCGGGTGTAACCGTCTTCCCATTCGAGCAGGGCCCCGATGCCGCTGAGGGAGAGTTTGACGTTGCTGATCTCGAACTGTTTGGCCTCGGAGGGGCTCATGTAGTCCGAATGCGGATCGTAGGCGTGGGAAAGGGATGTGAGATAGACGGAGAGGATTTCCTCGTTGTCGTACTCCTTCATCGTCTTCAACAAACGATTGTAGCGTTTGGTGAGGTTTTTGAGCACGTCGTCGGCCTTGTCCTTGGCCAGACGACCCTGGAGGACGTCGAATTTAATGCGCTGACGCCAGATTTCGTCGGCTTCGGCTTTGTCCTTGGGCCAGGGGACCTTATCGCGTTGGGGGTTGAAACGTTCGTCCTGGGAGAAGTCGATGGGTTGCTCGAGGAGCTTGAGGGCTAGGGTGGTGCGTTCCTTGAGGCGGGAGAGGTAGCGCTCGAAGATTTCGTACGCGGGGGTGGGATCGCCGGCGAGGGTGAAGTCGTCGAGTCGATTGGCGTACCGCTGGGCGAATTCGTCGACGTCAGCCTGGACGAAGATGAGACGGGCGTAGTCGAGAGTGGACAGGTAGTTCGTGAAGAACGTCGCGGAGATTTCGTCGTTGAGGGGCTTCTGTCGGTAATGGCCGCTGGCGAGGACGTTGCCGGTGGTCTGGGCGATTCGGCCGGCTTCACGGGACGACAGTTCCGGCTTTTGAGGGGTGGCGCCGGCATTGCCAGACGCGGTGTCCAGGAGGTGCTTGAGCGACTTCTCCTCCGGTGCGACGGCTTGCTGCCGCGACTTTTCCTGGGCGATGACCGAGACGACAACGGCCAAGGAAAGGGGCACTACCCAGCGGAAGATGGGGTTCTTCATGACTTCTGGGCTGGCAATCTGCCGCTATCCAAGGCGGAAGCAACAAGAGATTCCGGAGCGTTTTCCTTGCCGGGTGCGCCAGACCTGATGTCTCTTCTGGCCACGCTGGCGGTTCGTTGGGCCCTGAAAAAGGGAAGGTCGACGGACTCCCGGGCAGGACATGCGCACTTTTCAGATCATCTTCAATCCAACCAGCGCCGCGGAATTGGCGGCGATGCCCAAGAACTTGCAGCTTACCATTTTGGGGGATTTTCGAGGGTTGCCGACCGAGGTGATGAGCACGGATTTGGAGCGGTTTGGCAAGTTGGAGCGGGAGGGAAGGGTGTTGCACCGCATGCGGTTGGGGGACTATCGGATCTACTTCGAGCGCCACCCGCTAGGCTTGGTCGTGCACCGAATTCTGAGCCGGCATTCGCTCAGGGACTTCCTCTTCCGCTCGAGTTTGCCCACCGGGGAAGACGAGGCGCTCCAATCGAATCCCAAGTTCTGGGACCTTATTGAAGCGGCTCGGCGCAAGGAAGTTCCGAAGGTGACGTAGCCCTCACGCACGAGCGACCCGGGCTGGGGGCGGTCTGGGCTGGGGGCGGTCGTCGGTTCAGGAATCTCTTCGCTGGGCGGTACGCCCGGCATCACGTCAGGCGTCCCGCCAGCCACGACTTCTCGAGTCCTTAGGGATCCTGCTGGTTGGCGGCGTTGCGGTTCACCGTCCAGCTGTTCTTGGAGCGTTCATGAGTGTTGTTCCAACGCCGGTGCCAACGGTCGTTGTTGGGGTCGATGATGTCGTTGCGTTTGGCAGCCTCGGCGTGCCCGTCGCAAAACATCACGACCGAGCGGGTGTTGTGGCGGTTGGACGGCCACTCGGCCTCGTTGGTGGGGTCGATGTTGCCGTCGAAACTCCCGCGAGACGCTTTCGTGATCTTGCCGCCGGCACCCGGTTTGGAATCCGCCAGCATGATCATGTCGGAGGGTGCGAGGACCTGGAACTCCTTGACTTCGGGAAAACCTGGGACGTCGACATCCCCGCCAAGGCCGAGGACGGTGCCGGCGCCCGCCGCGCCCCAGTCGTTGTAGCCGACCGAGAAGAGGGACGTCTCGCTGACGCCCCAGATGTCGCGACCGGCTCCGACGACACTGGGCGCGCCGAGAGTTTTGTTGATATTGGTGTCCCAGGCGCTGAACGGGGTGGCGGTGGGGCAGGAGAAGATGGCGCGGTTGGTTCCGATTTGGGTGAAGAGCCGAGGGGCCCAGATATAGCGGAAACCACCGTTGACGAAGAGGCAGCCGGGGTACTTGTCGTATTCTTGGACGTACATGACGGTCGCGATGCCCAGTTGGCGCATGTTGTTCAGGCACTTGGTCTGCTGCGCCTTGCCTTTGGCTTTGGCCAGCGCGGGAAGGAGCATGCTGGCGAGAATCGCGATGATGGCGATCACGACCAGCAACTCGATGAGGGTGAATCCCCTGGCCTTGGAACGCCGGCCGATGGATGCGTTGGATAAGAGGGTCTTCATGGGCGTGGTCGTGGGTTTGGGCGTGGAAGGCTTGCTTCGGGGGACGCCGGCAATGAAACGCCGACATTTGGCGATGTCCAGCCGGGACGCGCACCAACAGTCCGAAAGGGTTCGCTGCTGACGGCGGGAACACATTCGGATTAAAACCTTTCCGACCCCGAGGCCAACACATTCCAATCCGCTATGCCCAATCCCTGGACCGGCAAGGGTAATCCCTATACCCGCAAAGAAGTCATCGCCCGTCTGCGCGCCACCTTGCGTGGCGGCAACGCCATCATCGCGGCCGGCGCCGGAACTGGCATCAGCGCCAAGTTCATAGAACGCGGCGGGGCGGATCTCATCATCATCTACAACTCCGGCCGCTTCCGGATGATGGGCCACGGTTCAACCTGCGGAATGATGGCCTACGGCGATGCCAACGCCATCGCCATGGAGATCGGTGAGTACGAAGTGCTGCCCGTGGTCGAGGAGGTCCCCGTCATTTGTGGCGTGCACGCCACCGATCCCCGCCGACGCATGTGGCACTGGCTGCTGCAGGTGAAGGAAATGGGCTTCAGCGGCGTGAATAACTTCCCGACCCACACCATCGTCGATGGACATTTCCGGGGTGTGCTCGAGGAAACCGGCATGAGCGTGCAGAAGGAGTATGAAATGGTCGCCCTCGCCCGCCGGATGGACCTGTTTTCGATCGTGTACGTGGGTTCGGCGGAAGAAGCCGCCGAAATGGCCAGTGCTGGCGCGGATGCCATCATCGCGCATGTCGGCACGACGGTCGGTGGTTCGATTGGCGTCTCCAAAGCGGTGGTGACCTGGGATTTCGCTATCGAACGCACCCGCGAGATCATTGATGCCGCCCGACGCATTCGGAAGGACATCATCTTCCTTGCTCACGGCGGACCCATCAACACCCCGGAGGATGCCGACCGCATCTTGAAGGCCACCGACGTGGTGGGATTTGTCGGCGCTTCCAGCCTTGAACGCATGGGCGTCGAACAGTCGCTCACGGATTTGACCCGGCGCTTCAAAGCGTTGTCCGCCCCTGCGGCGGCGGCGGCGAAGACCAAGTCGAAGAATGCGGCGAGCATTTCCCGCAAGTGACTCAGCCCGGCTGAACCTTCGCCCATTCCCATGAATCCGCCCGCCCCGGAGAACCGCAGGTTTGTCACGGCCGCCGAGAAGATCGACATCGTCTCACCGTGGACGGTTGAGGAATGGCTGAGCCGGTCGGATGTCGTGCCCAACCAGGAACTGCTGATGGTGCGCGCCAACATGGAGGCCGGCCGATGCCATCCGTTCCATACCCACCCGACGCGCGAGGAGATCATCTACATTCTCAGCGGCCGGGCTGAGCAATGGATCAACGGCGACTACCGTATTCTGGGACCCGGCGAGATGGTCCTGGTTCAGAAAGGCGAGGTTCACGGGACGTACAATCCCTTCCGAGAACGCCTCGTTTTCCTGGCGATTCTTTCCCCGGCCAATGCTGCGGAACCCGGCATTGTCGACGTTTCCACCCAGGAGCCCTGGGCTTCGCTGCGAGCCTCGCGAGGCTTGCCGTCTTGCATCTGATTTCCCCACCGTCACGCATCTCTCAACCTTCACCATGAACCAAACCCTGTTCCGGGCCCTGCTTGCCGGCCTCTTGTCGCTGAGCGCGCTTCTGCCCGCCGCCGCCGATCCGCTGCGCGTCTTCATCCGCGGCGGCATCAAGACCCACGGGCCGAATCAACACGATCACCCGAGGTTCCTCGGCGAATGGACCCAACTTCTCGGCGAACGCGGCCTCAAGGTCGACGGCGCCCTGGAGTTTCCGTCGTCGGCCCAGATCGAAGCCACCGACGTGGTCATCATCTACGCCGCGGACGGCATGAAGATCACCGGTGAACAACGCACCCAGTTCGAGAAGTTCCTCGCGCGCGGTGGTGGCGTTCTGGTCCTACACGACGGCGTCGTTGGCGGTGACCAGCATGAATGGACCAAGAAGGTGATCGGCGGCGCTTGGCGCTGGCCGGATGCCACCCTCGCCCGGGAGAAGGCCACCAAGTGGCTGGAAGGCGATGTCGGGGTGTATTGGGTCGACGATGCCCATCCGATCACCCAGGGCTTGTCGAACTTTGATTGGAAGGACGAGATCTACTACGACTTGGACCTCGCCCCCGACATCGGGGTGCTCGCCACCAGTTTCCACAACGTCCACATCATCGCGCCCCAGATCTGGACCTACGAAAAGACCTGGGCGGGCGGCACCATCCCGTACCGGGCCGTGGTCAGTCTGCCCGGGCACGAGTTCGACGTCTTCAAGACTCCCCAGTACCGAACCGTGCTGCTGCGCGCCCTGGCGTGGGTGGGCAAGCAGTCGAATGTCGACCAGTGGTGCAAGCCGGAGGAACTCGCGTCACTGCGTTACCCCCCGGGCGGACCGCTTCCGGCCAAGGAACAACTGAAGACCCTTCAATTGCATCCGGAATTCAATGTCACGCTGGCGGCCGACGAAAACGTCGCCCAAAAGATCATGTCGTTGGACTGGGACACACGCGGTCGCCTGTGGGTGGTCGAGACTCCCGAGTATCCCAACGGCCGGGACATCAACAAGAACGACGCCAAGATCACCCCCTGGCGAACTCGCGAACCCGAGAAGTACCCGGTGGGCCAGAAGGAACCGAGGCCGGGCCGCGACCGGGTGTCGATGCTGGAGGACACCGACAACGACGGCGTGATGGACAAGCGGACGGTGTTTGCCGATGGCCTGGAGCTGCCGACCTCCATGGTGTTCTACAAGGACGGCGTCATCGTTTCCCAGGCGCCCGAGACGCTCTGGATTCGGGACACCAACGGCGACGGCAAGGCGGACAAGACCGAAGTGCTTTTCGTTGGCTGGGGCACGTTCGACACCCACGCGGTGACCAGCAATTTGAAGTGGGGTCCGGACGGCTGGGTGTATGGCTCGGTGGGTTACAGCTCGGGCGACCTGAAGTCCGGTGACGGCTCAAAAGCGTTCGGCCGCATCAGCGCCGGCATCTATCGGTTCCGACCGGATGGTTCCGCGCTTGAACCAGTGGCGGCGGGTTCCTGCAACACCTGGGGCTGCGAGATTGCGCCGGACGGCGAAGTTTTCTTCACCACGGCGACCTGCGGTGAACCGATTCTGCATGTGGTGATGCCGGAAAAGGCGATCAGCCGCGCCGGTGTTCCCGGTATTCGGGCCGCCAAGCCCATCATCGAAGAGAACAAGGTCTTTCCACCCCGCCATGAAACCCGCCAGCCGTACGTTCAGATCGATTGGGTAGGCGCCTGGACTGCCGCCTCCGGCTCGACGATCTACGACGGTGGTGCGTGGCCCGGCCGATGGAACGGCCCTTCCTGGTCGTTCTTCCTGCATGAACCCACGGTCTGGCTGACGCATCATGAGTTTCTGGATCCTTCGGGCGTGAGCTACCAGGGCCGTCGCGAAGCCGCACGGAAGGACACCCACTTCTTCATGAGCACGGACTACTGGTTCAAGCCGATCCACAGTCATGTGGGTCCGGATGGTGCCTTGTACGTGGTCGATTTCTACAATCAGATCGCCGTGCACAACGACACGCGCGGTCCCGCCCACGGCGCGCGTAACGCCGCGTCCCGTCCCGATCGCGACCATAAGTTCACCCGTCTTTGGCGGATTCAGCACAAGCAGGCGACAACCCTGCCCGCATTCGAGCTGGACCCCAAGAAACCCGCCCGCCTGGTCGAGATGCTCGATCATCCCAACGGCTGGGTGCGCATGAGCGCCAATCGTCTGCTCAGCGAAGGCGCCGGCCGCAACGTGCTGGCTGCCCTGGAAACAAGCACGGTCAACGCCAAGACCACCTACGGCCGGATCAACGCCCTGTGGGTCCTCCAAAACCTCGGCGCCCTTGAAGGCGAGGTGATCGTCGCCGCGATCACCGACCCGAATCCGGTAGTTCGCAAGAATGGCGTCCGCGCGGCTATTGAGCGGGGGCCCCGTGGTGAAGAGGTACCGGCCGACCTCATTCGTGCGCTCTTGAATGACAGCGATCCCCGTACGCGGCTCCAGGCATTCCTGGGACTCGTCAATGTGACGACGACCCGGGAGATCGCCGACCTCGTGGTCGAAGCTTGGCCGACGCTGAAGGATCGTTATTTGGAAACCGCCGCCCTTTCGGCGACCGCGTCGGAGCCGTTGCTTTATCTGGACGCCGCCTTCGCCGCCAAGGACCCGGCCTTTGTGGCCACCTTGATTCCCCCATTGGCCCGTCAGGTCGGGAATCGCAATGACCCCGCGCTGGCACGCGGCGCCGTTCTAGCCATCGCGGGCCAGCCCGCTTCGGTGGATGCGCTCAAGGCTTCCGCGCTTGGAGCCCTGTCAGCCTCCCTCAAGATCGATGTCAAGCCCGCCGCCGATGCCGCGTTGGGCGAAGCCTTCAGGAAGTTGCTCGCGTCGGAGACCACCGCCGGCGCGGCCTTGCCGTTCGTGGCCCGCTGGGAGATGGCCGAACAAGCGGGTGAAGCCGCCAAGTCGGCCATCGCCCGCACGGCGACCCAGCTCGGCAACAAGTCGCTCACGGATGAGGAACGCGGCCAGATCGCACTGAACCTGCTGGGGGTGCGCAAGCTCGATGCCGGTATCGTCCCGGCGGTCGCCAAATTGATCGGGGATGACATCAGTCCGACTCTGAAGCGGCGAGTCCTCGAAGCGTTGGGGAACACGGGAGACCTGGGTGCCGGACAGGCGATGCTCGCCGCGCTGCCTTCCCTCGATTTCGACCTGCGCGAGGTCGCGTTCGGTCAGCTTCTCAAGCGCGCCGACTGGTCCGCCGCCACCGTACAGGCTCTGGTGGATCGAAAGATCGACCCCCGCCTGCTGGGACCCTCGAACCTCCACCGCCTCCGGACGCACGCCGACAAGGCCGTCGCGAGCCGGGCGACAACGGTCATCGACGACCTGAAGGGCCCTGAGCAGAAGGAGAAGGAGACCCTGATTGCCCAGCTTCGGGCCGATGTGGTGAAACCCGGCGATGCCGCCAATGGCGCGAAGCTCTACACCCAGAACTGCGCCGTCTGTCACAAGTACAAGAATGAGGGTGCCGACTTCGCCCCCAATCTGACCGGCATGGGCGCGCATGGTCCCGAGGACCTGCTGATTCACATCCTGGATCCGAACCGGGTGGTGGAACCGAACTTCATCGCGGCGTCGATCGAGACCCGCGACGACATGACCTACGACGGCATCATTCTGCGCGAGAACAACACGGTCGTGGTCCTGCGCAACCAGACCGCCGAGACGGAGATTCGGAAGGACAACATCCTGTCACGCGTGTCGACGGGTCGGTCGCTGATGCCGGAGGGCTTCGAACAACTCGGCACCGAGGGGTTGCGCGACATGCTGACGTACCTCTGCGCCGACGACCTGAAGTACCGGATTCTCGACATGTCCGGCGCGTTCACTGCGAACACGACGCGCGGCATCTACATGACCGCAGAATCCCGCGATGAATCCCTGCGCTTCCGCAAGTGGGGCACGATCCAGCATCGGGGCATCCCCTTCGACATCATCAATCCGGCGCGGACCCAGACCGGCAACAACGTGGTCGTGCTCCAGGGTGGAGCCGGTATGTCCCGCACCTATCCGAAGGAAGTCGAGATCAAGGTGGGGCTCCAGGCATTGCGACTTCACTTCCTCGGCGGAGTGGCGGGATGGGGACATCCCCTCGGCGAGAAAGACCAACCGGTGGCGCGCGTGGTCGTTCACTACGCGGGCGGTGCGACGGAAGAATTCGTCCTGCGCAACGGCGTCGAGATCGCGGATTACATCGGACGCATCGATGTGCCCGGTTCCGAAGCCTTGCAGGATCTCGACAAACTGCTGATGCAAGGGCGCCAACTGCGCTATTTCAACCGCCCGCTCTCCAAGAAGGGCCCGGTGGAGAAGGTGGTTTTGGCAAGTTACGCGACGGATGTGGCGCCAACGTTCGTCTCAGTGACGGCCGAACTCGGCGAACCTCCAGCGACGCCGGCCGCGGCTGCGGCGAGTGTACCGACGCCGGCCGCGAAACCCGTGGTGAAGTGGGGCGCCGGCCTCAAGGTGCTGCTCATCGGTGGCGGGGCGTCCCACGACTATGGCCGCTGGTTCAACCTGGCGGACGTGGCCTTGTTGAATGGCACCGGTCGCATGACGGCGGCGTACTTCGAGCCTCCCGATTTGTCGGTCGAATCCGTTCGTTCGGCGGATGTTCTCCTGATCAGCGCCAACAAGGCGTTTCCGGACGGTGCCGTGCGCAAGGAAATCTTCGCCCACGCCGAGGCCGGCAAGGGCATCGTGCTGTTGCATCCGGGCCTCTGGTACAACTGGCTGGACTGGGCTGAGTTCAACCGCGAACTCGCGGGTGGCGGGTCGCGCGGGCACGATTCCCTGGGGGAATTCGAAGTGGTGGTGAAGGGAGCGGACCATCCGCTGCTCAAAGGCGTCCCGGCGACGTTCAAGATCGTCGACGAACTCTACTGGTTCGAACCCGCGACGGGCGGGACGCCGATCACGGTGTTGGCCACGGCGGATTCGGCGGCCAAGAAGAAGGCCTTCCCGCAGGTGTTCACCGTGAACCATCCGAAGACGCGGATCGCGGCGATCACGCTGGGCCACGACGGTCGGGCCCACAGCCTGGAGGCGTACAAAACGCTGCTCCTGAATGCCGTGAATTGGGTGGCGGAGAAGCCGTAACAACAACGCCAACGGGCGCATCTGCGGATCGTGGATGGAACGTGTTCCAAAGATTGGACACGGACGGGGACCACGAACCGAGGAGCGAGGATTTGAGCCGGCGGCCCTCATCCCGGCCTTCTCCCGGGGGGAGAAGGAGAACGTGGTCTGCGGGTGTCGGAGGGCGCGGTTGAGGCGTGAAAACACGGAGGTTGGGTCGAAACGGAGGCCCGGAGGGCCGAAAGAGCGGTAGCCCATGAACACACAACAAAGGGACAGGTGATCTGCGAGGCTGGGCCTCCGCATCTAACAAAGGGACAGGTGAGGCCTCCGTCCCTCGTATTGCGGGAGATTCACGGCGGTCGGTGGGTGCGCTTTTCCGGGGGGCCAGGAATGGTGTTACAATTCCGACGCATAGCCGGCACCGTGCGGAATCGTCATCTTCACGCAAAACCACGTGAGGAAAGCCTAAGCAATCCGGCATAGTGGGCTTCCGATAGCTCCGAGATTCACAGGAATTTGGAGCATCGGACTCCTCCATTAACTGACTTGTCACTATGCAATCCGCCCCATTCCATATTCCCGCACTGCTTTCGATGCTCCCGTTTCTGGCCGTGGTTTCGTCACATGCCCAGGTTACGGGACCGAGTTCGAGCAAGGATCCGTACCTTCTGCCCAGCCAGTCGTACCTGAAGACGACGTCAATCCTGACGGTTGGAGACAGCGTCAACAACAAGCCCGATGGCACGCCTTACCGCATGGTGGGCATTCCGGACGGTCTGGGTGCCTATGCCAACGGAAACGGGACCTTCACGGTGCTGATGAACCATGAGTTGGGCTCGGCCGCCGGAATTACGCGTGCGCACGGTGGCACGGGCTCATTCATTTCGAAGTGGACGATCGACAGCTCAACTTTCGAGGTGACGTCTGGGAGCGACCTGATCCAGTCGGTGCAGCTATGGAATGGAGGCGGTTGGACTGAGACCGCGAATGCCAGGATCGGTCGTCTCTGCTCGGCGGATCTTCCCGCGCCGAGTGCGTTCTACAACGCGACGACGGGGCTGGGGACGACGGAGCGCATTTTCATGAACGGTGAAGAAGTGGGTGCGGAAGGCCGGGCCTTCGGCACTGTGGTCGGCAGCGGTGTGGCCTATGAGCTGCCGTCGCTGGGCAAGTTCAGCTGGGAGAATTCCATGGCGAACCCCGGCTCGGGCGACATCACGCTCGTCGCAGGCACGGATGATTCGACGCCCGGCCAAGTGTATTTCTATCAGGGCACGAAGCAAGCGGCGGGCAATCCGGTGGAGCAGGCCGGCCTTTCGGGCGGCAACCTTTGGGGTTTGAAGGTTCCTGGAACGTCGATTGAGTCTCGCGCGGGTGGTCTCGATGGCACCCCTGCCGTGGGCGAGAAGATCGCGGTGGAGTTCTACAACAAGGGCGATGTCACCGGGCAGAACGGTGCGCAGCTTCAAGCCGACAGCGTGGCCAACGGGATCACGGAGTTCTTGCGTCCCGAAGACGGTGCGTGGAATCCGCTGGATCCGACGGAGTTCTACTTCGTGACCACGGATCGGTTTGACACGACCAAGACCGGCACAGGCGCCCAGGCGGGCCGCAGCCGGCTGTGGAAGCTCGACATCGCGGACATCGCAGACCTGTCTATGGGCGGCGAGATTTCGATGTTGTTGGACGGCACGGAAGCGCAGCAAATGCTGGACAACATGACGGTCACGACGGACGGCCTGATCCTGCTTCAGGAGGATCCGGGTGGTCAGGATTATCTTTCCAAGGTCTGGGCCTATGATCTCTCGACGGGTGCGTTGCTGGAGTACGCGCAGCATACTGCGAAGTATTTCGGTATCGGCGCTCCGGAGTTCCTCACCCGCGACGAGGAGTCGTCCGGGATCATTGACATTACCGACATCGTCGGAATCGGCTCCGCGCGCCGCACCTACCTGGCGGACGTCCAAGCCCACTACGGCATCGCGGGCGAACTGGTCGAAGGCGGCCAGCTTCTGGTCATCCAGGCCGTTCCCGAGGCGTCTACCTGGATGGGTGGCGGGCTCATCGCGGCGGCGGCGGGAACGTTTGTCCTGCGTCGGCGTTTCGCTCGTGCGTGAGATCGGGCCACAGAACATCCTAGCTCAGTCCTACAGTAACAGGGCGCGGGAATCCGGAGACTCGTAACACGCACCTTCTGAGTCAACGGAACCCGCGCCCCCTTTCCTTCATGAAGACAAAAACAATCCTGTCTCACGCCGGCATTGCACTGGCTGGAATTCTCGGAGTGGTTTCGGCGTCGGGTGCCGTGGTATGGAATGAGACGACGCACGGCGATCTGTCGGACGACAACCTAGCTCCCACGACGCTTTCGTTCGGCATCGGGGAGAACAGGGTGGAGGGACAGATGGGTCGGGATGACGTCATTTTTCCGATCGATCGAGACCTATTTACGGTGACCCTATCCGCGGGGCAGCAGCTCACGTCGATCCGGGTCGACTCACTGACGGGCGCGGGCGGGGCGGGTTCGTTTTATGCCATAGGCCCCGGGACGCAGATCAGCATCAGCAACCCTGGTGCGCATCTGAGCAACACGCTGGTGAATCAGACGGGCGAGGTGCTGGACGACCTGATCAACAATCCCTATCAGGGCGGCACGGGAATCTCGGGGCCTCTGGGACCGGGGACGTACACCTTCTGGCTCCAAGAGACCTCAGCCGAGATCGGCTACTCGATGACCTACACGGTGGTCCCGGAGCCGGGTGCGATCGGGGTTGTGGTGGCCGGGTTGTGCGGGGCGGTTGCGGCCTGGCGTCGGAATCGATGCTGATGGCGGGGCGTCTACACCGGGGGACACGCAGCTCGGAGGGCGTTCCCACAAATAGGGTCTGAGACCGGGCAGGTCACCGTCCAGAGTACCCAGCGCGTGGAAGGCTCAGCTGCGTGCCAAGTCCCTTGAGAATGCCTCCAGGGAGTCCGGCCTGTCGCTGGCGACCGGGGATGGCTCGAGCACTTCGCGGAGGGCGGCGAAGGCCGCGTCGGCGCGGTCGCCGAAGCGTTCGAGCGCCTCCAGGACGCGCGCCTCCGGCCAGGTGGTCCCGCTTCTTGGGACGGGCAGGAACAGCGCGTCGCGGAGTTGTTGGCAGGCGACGGCGGGATCGGTCGCGGTCGGCGGCTTCCTAGACCGTTGCTGCACCCGTTGGGTGAAGGCGGCCCCGGACGGGTTGGCGGTGAATTCCCGGAGGAGATCGGCATCGTCCATCGTCAACAGGGTATGCCCGGTGCTGGCCCCGAAGTAACAACCTATCGTCATCGGGCTGCTCGCCAAGCCGGGAGTGTCTCGATAGCGTGCCGGCCGGTGTCGAGGTGGACGGACAAGGTCAAGGCGAGCGCCAAGGCGAGGCTGGAAATCCCGGCAGGTCGTCTGCCGTGTGAATTCGCCGATGTCTTCCGGCGGTTCCTGAAGGTGGAAACCCAACGCATTCGGATTCTGCATCGCGGCGGTGCCGGGGGCCGGGAGGTGTGTCGGGCCCGGGCGGGGATGATGGACGTGATGTTCGGGCGCATTTTCGACGGGTATGTCGCTGCGTTGACCCCCCAGCCCAAGAAGGGGAGAGAACCTGAGGCGTTGGCGTTGGTCGCCTTGGGGGGCTACGGCCGGGCCGAGTTGAGTCCGCACAGTGACATCGACCTCATGCTGTTGCACGACCGGCGGCCGGGGGATGTGAGTTCCCTGCTCAAGGCGTTGATGGAGAAGTTTGTGCCGTTTTCTTGGGAAATTGGGCTGGAATGCCATCCGCTGGTGCGGGATCTGGACGACTGCATCCGGGAAGCGCGGAAGAACATGCAGTCGAAGACAGCGCTGCTGGAGGCACGCCTGGTGTGGGGCGATGCGCGGCTTTACGAGCAGATGCGCATTCTGTTGAGGGACCGCTGCATTCAGGGCCACGAGGACGCGTACATCGATGATCGTTTGAAGGATCAGGAGCAGCGGCGGGCGAAGTGGGGGCACAGCTGTTGTCTGCTTGAACCCAACGTGAAGAGCGGGTGCGGCGGGACGCGGGATTTTCAGAGCCTCACCTGGATGGCCCGGGTGAAGCATGGGGTGGAAGGCATTGGTGACCTGGTGCAGTTGGGGGAGCTGAGCGAGTCCGACTCCAAGCTGCTGGAGCAGGCCTACGATTTCCTGCTTCAGGTGCGGAATGAGATGCACTACCAGCAGGATCGGCGGAACGATGTCCTGTCCCGCGCCATGCAGCCTGCGGTGGCACTGAACCTGGGGTATACCGATCGATCCCTGGGACGCCGGGTGAGCAAGTTCATGGGGGTGTTTTACCGGCAGGTCCGGAACCTTTACCTGATCACGCGCAACCTGGAACGGCGCCTGGCATTACGGCCACCGGGCCGATTGCGGCGGCTGGGGCACCTAATCAAGCGTGCGACGCCGTTCCGGGACACGGTCGTGGATGGTTTCAAGATTGCGGATGGCGAATTGCAGGCCAACGCGCCACGGATCTTTAGGGAGCAACCACGCCGGTTGATGCGGGCTTTTCTCCTGGCGCAACAGCGGGGTCTCCAGCTGCATCCCGACCTGGAGGATCTGATCCGCCAGAACCTGGCGCTGGTGGAGCGTTCGTTCCTGGCGGATCCGCATGTGCACGAGACGTTCCTGGAGATCATCAACCAGCGAGGCAACGTAGCGCGGATAGTGCGGGCCATGCACGAGACTGGGTTTCTGGGGAAGTACATCCCGGCCTTTCACGCGCTCACCTGCAAGGTGCAGCACGAGTTCTTCCATCTGTACACAGCGGACGAGCACACCCTGGTCTGTCTCGAGATGCTGGATCGGATCTGGGATTCGAAGGCTCCGCCGTTCAATCGTTACCTGGAGCTTTTCCGGTCGCTAGACCGGCCATACGTGCTCTATCTCGCTCTCCTGCTGCATGACGCCGGGAAAGCCGACGATACCCAGGATCATGCGGTCGAGAGCACACGGGTGGCGGCCTCCCAGACCCGACGGTTGCGGTTGCCGCCATCCGCGGCGTCGACGGTCGGTTTCCTGGTGCGCCACCATCTCCTCATGGTGCGGTTGTCGCAAAAGCTCGACCTCGATGATCCGGAGGTGATTCGCGACTTCGCCGCCAAGGTTCAGACGTCGGAGCACTTGAATCTTCTGACGCTTCACACGTTCGCCGATTCGATGGGAACGAGCGAGAGCCTGTGGACTCAGTTCAAGGAGTCGCTGCTCTGGACGCTGCACCGGCGGACGGAACAAATGCTGGCCGGAGGCGGGGAGTTCCAGGAAGTCCTTGAGCAGCAGAAGAAGCGATTGCGAACGGAGGTGCGTCGACTGGTGCCACGGACGTTTCACATGGAGGAGATCGACTCCCACTTCCAGAACCTTCCGGAGCGCTATTTCGTGGTTCACACGCCGCGCGAGATTTCGTCCGACATCGCTCTCGCGCACCGATTCATGTGGAACCAGATCGTGCTCGAAGACCGGGCCCTCGAGCCGGTTGTGTCGTGGCATGCAGAGCCGGATCGCGGCTATTCGGCGGTCAAGGTCTGCACCTGGGATCGGCCCCGTTTGTTCAGCCGCATCGCCGGTGCTCTGGCGGCGGCGAACCTCAACATCCTCGGAGCCCGGATTTTCTCGCGCCCGGACGGCCCTGTTTTCGACACGCTCTTCGTCAACGACCCCCAGACTGGACGCCCGCCGGGCCGTGATGCGCGAGACCGTTTCGAGGAGCTCTTGTCCCAATCCCTCAAAGGGGAGGAAGTCGACTTCGAGGCGCTCACGGCGGGTCGTCCGCGCAACGCGCCGATCTACCGGCCGGCGGCGTACGAAAAGATTCCGATGCGAATCCAGTTCGACAACGAGATCGTGCGTGGACACACGGTGATTGAAATCCAGGCGGAGGACCATGTGGGTCTGTTGTACGATGTGACCCGAACACTGGCGGGCCTGGGGTTGGAGGTGGACTTTGCCCGAATCAACACCGAGAAGGGCGCGGCGGTCGACACGTTCTATGTGCGTGAGATCGGTGGAGGGACGGTGACCGGCAAGGAACGCCTGGCGGAGGTGGAACGGCGTCTGCGGACGCTCCTGGAGCCGAGCCGCCGCTCCGAGGTCAAAACCAGCGCGCTAGCAGGATGACCGATCCCAGGAGGATGCGGTAGATCCCGAAGACGTTGAAGGTGTTGGACTGGACGTAGCGCAGAAGCCATTTCACGGCGATGAAGGCGGTGACGGCGGAGACGAGGGCGCCGAGAAGTACCATCGCCCAATCGATGGTATACGGCGGGGGATCCTGGATCGCATCGAAACTTTCCTTGGCGGCGGCGGCGAGCAGGGTCGGGATGCCGAGGAGAAACGAGAATTCGGCGGCCTGCGGGCGGGCGAGACCGAACGCCAGGGCCACCAGGATGGTGGAGCCGGAGCGTGACAGTCCCGGGAAGATGGCGGCAAGGATCTGGGCAACCCCCATGGCAATCGCCATCGCCCAGGTGACGTCGAGCGTTGACGGCTTGGATTTGAGCCACGCCTCGATCACGAGAAACAAGACCCCGCCGATCAAGATGGCCAGGGCGACGGGGGTCACGTCCTCCGGCAGTTCGAATCCCAGTTTTTTGATGGTGAGACCCCCGACGCCGGTGATGAAGAAGGCAAGACCCAGCTTGAGCAGGTAGTCGCGTGATTCGGGTTGGCGCCAGGTACGGAAGAGGTCGAACAAACGACGCCAGAAGAGAATCAGGACGGCGGCAACGGCTCCGGGCTGGATGACCACGGTAAAAAGGTCCGACCGAATGAACTCGGAACGAATTGGAAGCCAGTGCTCCACGAGCAGGAGATGGCCCGTCGAGGAGATGGGGAGAAACTCCGTAACTCCTTCAACGATACCAAGGATGACGACAGCCAGCCAGTCGGGCATGCCGGGGAGTTCGCTGGATTCAAGGGCTTAACTCAAGCCCCATCACCAGGCCCGCGACCAGGGAAAGTCGAGACTCCATCGGTTGAGCGGACCGCAGAGCGCGCCCTGGCGTCGCAGGATGCTGTCGGCATGGCCGATGATCAGCGAGTTGGGCATGACCGATCCCTTGATGGAAGATTCGAGCATGTGTTCCCAGGCCTCCTTCTCACGGCCGGGTCCGAGGTGGATGGCCCAGGCGACATAGCCCACCGCCGGGGATCGGCCCAGACCCGCATGGCAATGGACGAGGAATCGATGCGGCGAACCAGGTCCACAGCGGGGTTGAAGCCAGGAGATCACCGATCGGATGGTGGATTCCTCGGGCGCCTCGGGACTGCGCGGATCCCGAACATCGCAAAAGACCCCGATATAGTGGTTCTCGGGTGGAATCCACGCGGGTCGGAGACCGATGAGGTCGGTGCCCGGATCCTGGAGGGAAACCATGTGGGTCGGCTCGAACCGCGTCCGGGAGTGGGCGGATTCGCGCGGGCAGATGACCATCTTCATTGTCATGGGCTGGATGGATGCCACGAGGGCACCGGCCCCCTTGGGAACGGGATGGGAGCCCAGCAGGAACCGACGCAGTCTTTCGTTTTCCGCCCAGATTCCAAGGGTGTACACGCAGGTGGGGAAATGGGTGCAGCCCAGGCAGTGGCTGCCTGGCTTCGGGTGGAGACGGGGCATGGCCGAGGCGACGTTCTGCTCGCAGTAGGGACAGAGGCGTCGCTGGTCGAGAAACGAAGCCACCCGATCGGGATCATCCGGCGACAGTGTGTCCTCGAGCAGTTTGGCCACTTCGGGGAGGTCCACGGGAGTGGTTTGGTAGGACCCGGCGGATTCGTACACCTCGTCGGTGAATCCGGCAGCCGACACCAGCACGCCCCAGGGAATTCCGGCGGCGAGTCGCGCTTCGGCAAATCGTCGAAGCAGCCGGATCCCGACGCGCAAGGCATCGCCATGGGAACAGCGAACCGCGAGGGTTGCCTCGTCACGACGCAGGATGAGATCGATGCCGTTCGACACGGCCATCGCCCGGGGTATGGCTTCGACTTCGTAGCCCTGTTTGCGCAGGGCGGCAGCGACAAGATTTTGAAACTGAAACCAGCCCAGGGCACGAAGTCGCTCGTGCAACGGGCTGCGTGATGAATGCATACGGAGGCCTCCTTGGTTGCCCGCCGGTCGCGTTGCCGCAGAAACGGCACCGCACGTCACGGCTGGCCCTGTGAGTTGACCATGCCTTCTCCTGGACGACAATTGGGCTGGTCCGAAATACGGAACGCAGTAGCCATCAGGGCTTTCTCACAATCTCCGCAGGCCAATGCGTATCGCGTCGACGGTCTGAGTAATTTCACTGAGGAACTGCAAAACATCGCAGCATCCCAAGAAAAACATGGAAAAGACACCGTTGGACACCGTGGCCGGAGATCAGTCAGAATTCAACCTATCAGAATCACTCACATGAACATTGGTCATAGGTTTCCTAGTCCTGGGTTTACACGGTTGGGCTTGGGCCTTGGCCTGGTCATGGGGACGGCCGCCTGGGGGGGCGAGTTGTCGAAAACGTTCCGCGCCGACCGCACGATCGCCGATGTCCCCTACCTTCAGGAATCCGGGAGGACGATTCCCCTCGCTTCGCCGGCCCATACGGTGGCCGTCCATGCCGGCACCGTCTTCGTCGGCACCCAGGGCGGACTGCTGCGTCTGGAGGGAGGTGCGTTGGCCGCCGAGCCAACCGTTGCCGCTCCGGTGCAGCGCCTGGTGACCGCTTCAGGAAAGCTCTGGGCCATGACGTCGACTGGATTGGTACGACGCGATGCCTCAGGTTGGCGCGCGGTTTCGACACGACCGGTGACAGACGTGGCGGAGTTTCGAGGGGAGACGTTGGCGGCGGCGGGAAGTGAGCTGTTCCGGATCCGCGACGACGCGCTCGAAGCGTTATCGACGAACACGTCGCGTTTCCCGGTAACCCGGTTGGTGCCTCACCAGGAATCCCTGTTCGTGCATGGCGCAGGGCGGTTGACCACGTTTGCGTTCGGCAAGCTGGGTGGACTGGATGCCTATGGATTTCCGGCCGATCTCGGATGGGATTGGGGCGAGCTGCCGTCGACGAATACGCGGGACGCGTTGGGCGCCGGGTCGGCGATCTATCTCGCGACGGATCGCGGGCTGGCGGTGCTTCGGGGTATGTCGCTGACGACGGTTCGGGGGCAGGAGGGTCTGCCGTTCGAGGACACCGTCTGTCTGGCGCGCGGATTCACCAACGACCTTTGGATCGGGACGACGCGGGGCGCGATCCGATGGGTGGACGGTCGGTTTGACTACTTTGCTGGCCAACGATGGCTTGCGGACGACCATGTCCGCGGCATTGCGGTGGAGGGCCGGACGGTTTATGTGGCCACCGAAAAGGGCCTCGGAATCATCCAGTATGAGCCGTACACGCTGGCGAAGAAGGCGGCGTACTATGAACGGCACCTGGAGGAGTGGGGACAGAAGCGGCTTGGTTTCGTACACAAACTCGAGTGGGACGCCAGCCTGAAGGAATACGTTCGGGAGGTCAGCGACAACGACGGCGGGTACACGGGGAACTATCTGGCGGCGCAAGCCTACCGGTACGCGGTGACGGGTGAGGCGTCGGCGAGACGCGAGGCGACCAACACCTTTCATGCTTTGCGCTGGTTGGAGTCGATGACCGGGATTGCCGGCTTTCCGGCGCGGTCGGCGTGGGTCAAGGGTGAGCGGGGACACCAGGCGGGGCATGGGTCGGGGGGTTATGCGGCGGAGTGGCATGACACGGCGGACGGCCGGTTTGAATGGAAGGGGGACACGTCCAGCGACGAGCTTTGCTCACATTTTTATGCCTTTGGATTGTTTCTGGACCTGGTGGCGACGCCTGAGGAGGCGTCCCAGGCACGCGGGCACATGGCGCGGGTGGCGGCTCACCTGATCGAGAACGACTGGAAGCTGATCGATCGCGACGGCAAACCGACCCGTTGGGGGCGCTGGGATCCGGAGTACTTCCAATCGGAGGAAGGCCTGTACGACCGGGCGCTACAGGCGGTGGAGTTGCTGTCATTCATCAAGACGGCGGAAGTACTCACGGGAGAGGCGCGATTTGCGACGGCCTACCGGCGATTGGTGGAACTGGGGTACCCGGCATTCACCCTGCGGGCCCGGAACACCTTCCCACCGGACAGCGTCCTCCATTTCCTCGACGAGCTCGCCTTCTGGAGCTGGTGGAATCTGTTGCGGTACGAACAGGACCCGGAACTGCGCGCCCTCTACCGTCGCGGTTATGAGCGGGGCTATGAGGTGGTCCGGGTGGAACAGAACCCGTGGTTCAATTTCCTGTATGGGGCGCTGACCGGAAACGATGCGGAACCGTTGGGTTCGGTGGAGCATCTCCGGGGCTGGCCGCTGGATCTGAGAGTCTGGTCGTACCAGAACTCGCACCGGGCGGATCTGCGCACGCCGGCGGGCTATGTGGCATTGAAAGGGGGAACGAGAACCTTTACTCCACGGGAGACGGAGCCGCTTCGATGGGATCACTGGCTGATGCAGGCGGACGGCGGGGCGGGTGGCAACGACGTGGTAGAACCGGGTGCGTGGCTGTTGGCGTACTGGATGGGGCGATACCACGGGTTCATCGGGGCGCCCGAGGTGACGGACCCGGCGCTGCTGACTGTGGCGCATAGCCTGAATCGGGAATTGGGGGCGAAGCCGTATGATGGCCCCGCGCGGCCGAACGTTCCGTGAGGCGAGAGATTCTGATACCCTTCATGCCCCCGGCTGATGTAGGAAGGCGGCATCATGGAAACTGCCGCCGGGATACCGAGGGTTCTTGGCGCGAAGTGGGGTCGGCATTCTGAAGGGTTCACCTTGATCGAGTTGCTGGTGGTGATCGCGATCATCGCGATCCTGGCCAGCATGCTCCTTCCCGCGCTGGACAAGGCGAAGGGGAAAGTCCAGGGGATCGCCTGCCTGAGCAACACGCGGCAGGTCATGCTCGCAGGCAAGCTCTACGCCGACGACAACAGCAGCAAGCACGTCGTATCCTATATTTTTCCGCCTTACTCTCCTGGATTGCTCACCTGGTGCGGCGGGGAGTGAGGGAAGGCGCCCTGCAGCCTCCGACTCACCAGTCCCTAAAACCCGAGGACTTTGCCGACCGAGTTAAGCACGGCGTCGACGGTTCGCATGAAGGGATTGGAGCGGGTTCTGGTCCCCACCGGCGCCGCGGTTTGCCGGACGAATCCCTGTCCTCCCGGGAATCGGTAGTCGAAGAGCGATGTCCTGTTCCGGAAGTACGGCCAGAAGGTCTCGGTACGGGCGGTGGCAAAGGCGGCGCGGCCGTCATAGCCGAGGACGAGGGCTTCCTCGACGACGACCGGTGAATCCGAGGTGTGCCATTCGAGGCCGCCATGTCCGGTGAGGTAGAGCGTCCCAGTTCCAGTGAAGAGGATGTGGCGAAGCCGGCCGGAGATCCACCCGTGGACACTGCCCAGGCGCCAGCGGCTTTGGAGGACGATGTCGCCGCGGATGGCGACGACGACGCCGGGCTTGAGAACGATGCCGGGGTGGTTCTTGAGTTCGACGGCGACCAGGTAGGCGTTGGGATCTTCTGCCGAGGTAAGCACGGCGCGGTCGCCGGGTTGGCCGGGCCTGACGCGGACCTCTGTCATTTCACGCAGGCCGGAGGCGTAGCTGATGAACGGGAAGCGCCAGTCGAGGAGGAAGCGCGTGCGTTTGGCGAGAGTCGGGGAGTATTGCTGGAGCCACTCCATCCGGGTGAGGAGGGGGGCATCGGGTTCGACGAGGATTTCGAGGACCTTGCCGCTGCCGGTGGCCATGCAGGTGCCGGGGACGTCGGCCGGGAGCACGTGCATGGGGGGGGAACGCTCGGCGAGGGGAGCGATGCCGTAGTACCAGAAGCCCTTCCAGACCAGGGGGCCGAAGAGGAACACACCGATGGCGACGGCGATGGTCCACCAGGTTTTCCGGGCGATGAGGATGAGATTTTCGAAGGTGGTGTCGATCTGGCCCTCGAGGACGGTCAACCGCTCGCGGGCGCCCTCGTACAGGGATTTGGCGCGGTCCCGGGTGTTGCGGGCCGTGGCGACAGCGGCTTCGGCGGCCTGCATTTCCGCCCGCCACTCGATGTAATCGGAGGGATGAAGAACCGGATTGGGGCGGGCGGCCTCGAGTCGGTGAAGCTGCATCTCGATGCTGAGGGCCCGGACACGGTTGGTCTGCCAGTCGCGGCGGGTCGAATCCACGTCGATGCGCAGGGTGGCGATTTGATCCTGCAAGCCACGCTGTTCGCGGGTCCAGGTCCAGAAGAAGGTGGCCCCGATGATGGCGGTGGCCAGTACCAGGACGGCGAGAAACTTGCCGGCGAGCAGTCGGAGAATATCCAGCAGGAGCTTCACGCGCTCGGTGTTAGAGGCGGGAGAAGATGCGGTTGGCTTCCTCGAGAGTTTCCTTGGAACCGATGTCGTACCAAAGGCCGGGGACCTGCCAGGTGAAGAATGGGGTCCGCGGGCACATCCACTGAACCAACCGTCCCGGCTGGTCCAGGTTGTTGCCTTCCGACACGTATTGTCGGATGAACGGAAGAGTCGGTTGGGGATAGTAGTAGAGCGCGATGCCGACCAGCGTGCTGTCGGGATGGGCGGGCTTCTCTTCGAACCGCATCAGGCGTCCGCTGTCGTCGATCTCAAGGTTGTTGTACTTGCGGGCGAGGTCGAGGCTTCCGACGTCGTAGATGCCAAGGACGGGGGCATTTCGGGCGCGGCAGGCTTCCCCGAACCCGGTGAGGTGCCGGCTGAAGAGGTTATCACCGGCCACGACGAGCAGGTCATCGTCGATCCCAGCTTTCTGAAGAACGAGGTGGAGGTCGCCGATGGCGCCGAGGCGGTTGGAGTCGTTGGTTGAGCCGTCCTCGATGAGGGTGAGTTTGTAGGACAGGGGCTTGCCGCGGTAGGCGGTGGCCCAGCGCTGAAAGTGTTCGATGAAGTGCGAGTTACTGACGACGAAGACCTCGTCGATGCCCGGGATCGGGGTGATGTTGTCGAGGACGTACTCGATCATCGGTTTGCCGGCGACTTGGAGCAGAGGCTTGGGCTGGGTGAGGGTGAGGGGATGAAGGCGGGTGGCGTATCCGGCCGCCAAGATCAACGCTTTCATGTCGTGGGCACAGAGGGCTTCGGGTTGGGGATCGACTACAAAAGATCCGGAGTGATTCGCCGGGCGAAACTCTCCACCCGGCTTAGGATCTCGGCTCCGCTGGCCTGGTCAAGCGACCACAGGGCGAGTTCGCGGGCGTCGTCGAGCCGGCAGGCACGGACGACATGTTTGATAAGTGGCACACCGGAGGCGGCCACACTGAGTTCGTTCACGCCGAGGCCGAGCAGGAGTGGGACGAGGACCGGGTCGCTGGCCATCTCGCCGCACACACCCACCCACAGTCCCGCGCCTTTGGCGGCCTCGACCGTGAGATGGATCGATTGGAGGACGGCGGGATGGGTGGGTTCGTAAAGATGGGCGATCCGGTCGTTCAACCGGTCGATGGCGAGCGAGTATTGGATGAGATCGTTGGTGCCGATGCTGAAGAACTGGACGTGTCGGGCAAGGTGGCGTGCAACGAACACTGCGGAGGGGATCTCGATCATGGCGCCGACCTCGATGTCGGGATCGAACGGCAAGCCTTCGCGGGTGAGTTCCTGTTTGCACTCGGCGAGCCGGCCGTTGGCCTGGATGAGTTCATCGACCCCGGAGACCATGGGATACATCAGCTTCACGCTGCCGTGGGCGCTGGCACGCAGGATGGCGCGCAACTGCGTCCGGAACAGATCCTTCTCTTGCAGACAGAATCGAATGGCGCGCCAGCCCAGGGAGGGATTGACCTCGTGCGGCATCTGCAAGTGGGGGCTGAACTTGTCGCCACCAATGTCGAGGGTGCGGATGATCACGGCGTCGGGCTTCAAGGCCTCGGCGACGGATCGGTAGGCCGCATACTGGGCATCCTCGTCGGGCAGGCTCTTGCCCTGAAGGAAGAGGTATTCGGTGCGGAACAAGCCCACGCCATCCGCGCCGGCTTCGCGAACCGAGGCGGCATCCTCGGCAAGCTCGATGTTCGCCGAGAGGATGATCCGGGTGCCATCGAGCGTAACGGCGGGTTGGTCGCGGATCTCGGCGAGACGCTCCTCGATCTGGACGCGGCGGCGGGCGAGCTGACCGTACTCGAACAGCGTCTGGTCGGTGGGGTTGATGAAGATCACCCCGGTATGGCCGTCCAGGAGGGCGGGCTGTCCGTTGGTGACCTGCGAACTGATGGAATGCAGGCCGACGATGGCGGGAATGCCGAGCGACTTCGCCAGGATCGCGGTATGGGAGGTGCGGCTCCCGACGTCGGTGGCGAAACCCAAAACAAACCGCCGGTCCAGCTGGGCGGTCATCGACGGCGTCAGATCGCGGCTGACGATGATGACCGGCTCCTGGAGAGTGGGAGGCCGGGTGGGCCCGGGTCCGCCGCAGAGGCGGTGGAGCACGCGTTGGGTGACATCTCGAATGTCGGCGGCGCGCTCGCGAAAGAACGGGTCGTCCAAGGCGCCCAGCATCTCGGTGTACTGCCGGGCGACTTCCCCAAAGGCGGTGCCCGCATTCTGGCCCTGCTCGCGGATGCGGCGCGACGATTCATTGAGGAGGACCGGGTCTTCGAGAATGAGAAGATGGACCTCGAAAATGGCGGCGTCCTTGACACCGATGCCTTCGGCCAGGCGTCTCTGAAAGTTCTGAACTTCGAAGCGCGTCTCAATGAGCGCCTGCTCCAGTCGTTGGATCTCGGATTCGATCTGGGAGTCGTCGATTCCGGTTGAGTCGAGCTGTGGCGGTACGTCGGTCAGGACGAAAATCTTCCCGCGGGAAACGCCCGGGGACGCAGCCACGCCGCGCACGACCAATTCCCCGCTGCGGTTCTGTGACGGCACGCCAATTGCTTAGCGGAATTGAGGGGTTAAAGAAAGCCCTTCCTCAAGGCGCGTGGATCTCCCGCAGCACCCAGGCGCGCGCAACGGCTTACGGTGACTACGGCGCGGCGAAGGGGATTCCGAGGATCGCGGCGCCCGGTTCCCGGTTTAAACCGTGACGTAACGCCTCTTGAGGATTTCTGCCCCGTCGGAATGGACGCGGAGAGGTGACGCCGTCTCTCGGCGCGTGTTGGCGGGACCCCATGGGGATCGCTTCGGCTCCGGAGTCGGCTCAGTTCACGGCGCGGGCGTGACGGGGGGGGTGGGCAGGTTGGCGGAGGGGGCGTCAGGGGCCAGGTTCCGGAGCCACCACGTGTTGTTGGGGCGGTTGTATTGTTCCCATCCATTGTCTCCCAGGGACTGCTGCATGGCGCTTTCGGTTTCGGCCCGGATGGCGGCGAGAGACGCCGAACGTTGTTGTTCGGACAGATTGCCGTCGGAACGGATCTGGCTCGCCTGGTTCTCGGCGGCGCGCTTCATGCCGTAGACGTCGTTGGCCACCGCCGGGGGGAGCTCGGCCTTTTTGGCAATCTGGTGGAGCTGTTGGTAGCCGTAATCCTGGGCGCGCTCGAAGTCGGCGTAGCGTTCGGTGCCGAGGGATTCCCGAATCTGCTTGTTCAGCTCGGTCTGGGCCTCCGAGCGCTTGACCTGTTCGGCCGCCGTTTCGTTCTGCGCGGTGATAGGCGAGTACTCACGGTCGAACTCCTCCTTGATTTTGAAGACCTCGAGAAACTCCTCCTCGGAAGGGTCGAACCCGGCGATTTGTTGTCGAAGCATATTGGCGGTCATGGAGAAACGGAGCTGGTAGTCCGTGAATTCTTCGGGAGTCAGCGAGGCACGAAGGGCGTCCTCGGTTGCCTTCTGCATCTTCATGATGGCGTCGGTGTCGGGTGTGCCATCCTTCATGCTCTCCGCCATCTTGGACTGTTGCTCGGTCATGATCTTGGTGACCTCGAGCCGCTTGGATTCCGGCAGGAATTCGAACATGGCGTCCAGGGGGTTTCCACCGGCGGCGGCCATCAACTGGTTCATGGCGTCGGGTTCGATGCCCAGGTCTTTCAGGACTTTCAGCTTTTCCTCTTCCAACGCGCGTGTCTTTTGGAGGGTCTCCGGATTGCCCAAGAGACCGGCGAGTGGATTGCCCGACTTCCAATATTCGAACTTGCTGGCGCCTCCCCGGATCTGCTTCCGCCTGGAGTCATAGAGCTTGTTGACGTCGGCGAGGATGATGTCGCGGATGGTTTCATCCGGGCAACCGATGGAGCGGAGGTTCTGGATATACTGCCGGTAGTCGGGCGACTCGACCTGTTCCCAGGTGATTTTGCGGACCAGGGTGTTGGTGACCACCTGGATGGCGGGACCGCTGGCCTGGGTCGAAGTGCCGGTCGTGGGCGAGGGTTCCGAGGAGGTCTCCGCGGGCGCGGTGGTTTTGGAGGCTGGGGCTGGGCGCAGGAGGAGGGCGGCGAGAGCCAAATTGACCGCCAGGGAGACCGGGAAGAGAACCTTGGTGTTCATGGAATCGGGCAGGGCTTACAGCCCGGGAGGAAGGACGACAATCAAGAAAGGTCGAGCGGCACTGGCGCGCTTCCCTGGCGACCGCACTCCCGAGCCCCTGCGGCTAGGGCACGACGCTGGTCCAGACGTAGGCCTGGAAGAGAACCAGGAAACCCATGAGAACGGCGAGGGCAAGGCTGTGCCAGAACACGGAACGTAGGATGGTGCCGGCGTCGGGGCTGTCTTTGTGCCCGCCGGTGGCGACGCTGGCGACCACGATGCTTTGGGCGTCGATCATTTTGCCCATCACGCCGCCGGAGCTGTTGGAGGCCGCCATGAGAATCGGCGATAGCCCCAGTTGTTGGGCGGTCACTCGCTGGAGATTGCCGAAGAGAACGTTGGACGATGTGTCGCTGCCGGTGAGAGCGACGCCCAGCCAGCCGATCAGGGGAGAGAAGAAGGGGAAGAAAAAGCCGGTCGAGGCAAGGGCGAGGCCCATGGTGGTGTCGGTGCCGCTGTAACGGGTGATGAATCCAAGGGCGAGCATCAAGGCGATGGTGACCAGGGAGGCGCGCAGCCGCAGGAGGGTTTTACCGTAGAGTTTGAGCAGTCGGAGGGGGCCGAAGCCCAGGGCAAACCCGGCCAGAACTCCGGCGCCGAGCAGGGCGGTTCCGGTGGCGGACAGGACGTTGAAGGCGAACACGGCGGATTCAGGTTCCGGTTGGGCCGAGACGGGAGGCACACGCAGGACGGCTTGGTGGAGCCAGGGGACGTCGACGTTCATGGTGAACACCGCGTTGAGGAAATTCTTCACCACCGGAAGTCCCCAGAGAAAGACGAACACCGAGAGCAGAATCCACGGAATCCAGGCCCGCCACGGGGAGCCTGTTGCAAGAGAACCACGTTTCGTGGGAAGGGACGCGGGTGTGGGCGGTTCGGCAGTGGTGGTCTCGATGCGGCGGGGTTGCCACACGCGCATGAGCAGGACGAGTGCGCCCATCGAGACGAAGGCTCCGATGATATCGACGAGCCAGGGTCCGTGGAAATTGCTCACGACGAACTGGGTGATGCCGAAAGTGACGCCGGTGACGAAGCAGGCGGGCCATACTTCCTTCATGCCGCGCCAGCCGGCCTGGGCCCAGATGAGCCAAAACGGGACGATGACGGAGAAGAAGGGGAGCTGGCGACCGACCATCGAGCTCAGGGCGCCGAGATCGAGGTCGGTGATGCGGGCGAGGGTGATGAGGGGTGTTCCAAGGGCGCCATAGGCGACGGGGGCGGTGTTGCCGATGAGGGCGAGTTTGGCGGCTTCGAGAGGACGAAAGCCGAGCCCGATGAGGAGAGCGCCGGAGATGGCGATGGGGGCACCGAATCCGGCAGCGCCTTCGATGAAGGCTCCGAAGCTGAAGGCGATGAGAAGGGCCTGGACCCGGCGGTCGCCGGACACGCCGGCGACTTGTCGTTGAAGGACGGCGAACTGGCCGGTCTCAACGGAGAGGGTGTAGATGAAGAGTGCGTTGATGATGATCCAGCCGATGGGGAAGAGGCCGAACGCAGCTCCGTAGAGGGCGGATGCGAGCGTCAGGGCGGGGGGCATTTGGTACACGCCCATGGCAATGGCGGCGGCGACAGCGAGGCCGGCGAGAGCGGCGACCTCGGCGCGCACGTGCCAGAACGCGAGCAGGCCGAGCAAGGTGGCGACGGGCAGCAAGGCGACGAGGGCGGAAAGGCCGATGCTCCCCAACGGGGCATAGTTCTGCGACCAGATCAGTGCAGGTTCCATTCGGGGGGCTTTCCGTTTACGGAAGGTCGGCGTCTCGGAGGATCTGAAGTGTATGGCGCACGGGCAGCGACGAGCCCAGGCGTGTGAGGTGGAGCTTCAGCTGGGTCATGCAACCGATGTTGCCGCTGGCGAGGAACTCGGCGCCACTGGAGAGGACGGCTCGGGCTTTCTGTTCGCCGAGGGAAGCGGCGATCTTTGGTTGGTCGAGATTGTAGCTGCCGGCGCTTCCGCAGCAGAGGTGGGGGTCCGGCACTTCGAGCAGTTCGACGCCGGGAATCGAGCGCAGCAGGGCGCGGGGCTCGGCGCGGACGCCCTGGGCGTTGGCGAGATGGCAGGCGTCCTGGTAGAGGATGCGGCGGGTGCGGCCGAAGCCCCTGGGGGGCTGGCGAAGTCCGAGGCGGACCAGGAAAACGCTGACGTCGAGGACGCGTTTCCGGAAGGCTTCTGCCCGGGATGCGTCCGGTGTGCCGCACAGGATGAGGGGGTATTCGTGCATGGCCGAACCGCAGCCGGCGGCGTTGGTGAGGACAGCGTCCAGGTCCTCTGGAAATGCATCGAGATTGTTGCGGGCGAAGCGGGCGGCAGTGGCTTGATCCCCGGTGTGCCAGGCCAGGCCGCCGCAGCAGGCCTGCTGTTCGGGCAGGTGCACTTCGACGCCGTTTCGGGTCAGGACTTCGATGGTGGCGGCGTTGATGTCGGGATCCAGGACCTGTTGGGCGCAACCCAGCAGGAGGCCGACCCGGGCCCGGCGGACCCCTTGTGCGGGCGCGATCGCGGGCCAGTGTTGGGCCGGGGGCAGGGCGGCGGGCAGAAGGTCGAGCATCGGGCGCATGGGAGCCGGGACGAGTCGGGGCAGACGTTGCGCCATTCGACCCAAAGCTGCGGCGGCCCGGAATCGGGAAGGGTAAGGAAGGGTTTGTGAGGTCAGCCAGTGGCGCAGCTTTTCGGCTCCGGTCCGTTGGAAATGACTACGGGCGAGAGCCCGGAACGGGCTGATCAGATTACGATAAGGGACTCCGCTGGGGCAGGCGGGTTCGCAGGCGAGACAACCGAGGCAGCGGTCGATATGGGGTTGCGCCGCCTCCCAGGTGAGGTGCCCTTCCAACACCTCCTTCATCAGGATGATCCGGCCCCGCGGTGAATCCATCTCCTGTCCGAGTTCCTGATAGGTGGGACACGCGGCGAGGCAGAATCCGCAATGCACACAAGCCTCGATCGCGCGAGTCATGGGAGCGCCCAGCGGGCCGTGATCCTCGGCTGAAATCGCGTGGAGCATGGGGGTCAGTCGTCCATCGGCGGAAAGCGGTTCAGAGGATCGAGGCTGAGGCGAAGGGCCGCTTCAACGCCGGTCGGAGTGTGCCTTCCCAACGCCAGGGGGCAGCGCCCGCGCAACGTCAGTGCTGTGTGTCCGAGGCCTCGGATTCCCTTCTCCATGAGGACCGCGGAAGTTTCGCCAGGCAGCGAGACGTAGGCCACGTTGCCGCCGGCGCTGAAGTGGATGCGCACATCACCGACGGGTTGCAGCGCGTCGAACAACGCGGGCATCTGGTCCGGGCACAAAGGGACCTTCAGCAGGTACCCTTCGGGATGGGCCCAGCGGAATTCGTTCAGGTTGGACCAGAGGTCGTCGGCGTCCGGTATCGACAACAGATTGCCGGTCCAGCGGCCCAGGATTTCCTGAGCCAAGGGGTCCAACGCCCTCTCGGGACCGCCCAGCCGCAAAGCGATCCGTTGCCCTCCGGGCAGCACATCCAACGCTCCGAGTTCCCAGCGATTCACGGATGTCTGTCGGATGAACTGGGTGGCGCCCGGGAGATGGTCCACCTGGAGGGCGATGGTCCTCGAGGCTTCGGGCCGGGGGAACACCTTGAACGTGACTTCGGCCAGGATTCCCCAGCGGCCCAGGCTGCCGACGAAGAATTTTGGCAGGTCGAACCCGGCCGCGTTCTTCACCACCTTGCCGCCCATGCGAAGGAGTCGGCCGGCGCCGTCTACGAATCGGACTCCGAGAATGAAGTCGCGCAATCCGCCGAACCGGAAGCGTCCCGGCCCGCTCAGTCCGGACGCGATCGTGCCGCCCAGAGTGGCGCCGGCCTCGGACAACATGGGGTCGAAGGGCAAGTACTGGCCGCGTTCCGCCAGGGTCCGGGCGATCTCCCGGACGGGCGTGCCGGCGAGGGCGGTGAAAGTGAATTCGCTGGGCTCATAGTCGACCATGCCCGAAAGGCGCAGCGTGCTGATGGGGGTGGCCGCCGCTTGGGTGAGGCGCGGCTTGGTTCGGCCGCCGACGGGGATGACCCTGGGCACGCTTCGCACCGCCTCGACGAGTTCGTCGAGGGTGGAAGGGGCCAGATCGGCGTTCATTCGCGCGAGATGACTCCGGCGGCTTCGAGCGGATGCAAGCCGGGTTGAGAGAGGGTGGGGGCACCAGGGCCGGGGAACATCTTTCCGGGATTGGCGATTTCGAGCGGATCAAAGGCGAGGCGGATGCGTTGGAGGCAATCGATCTCCTCGGGATTGAACATCTCGGGAAGGTAGTCGCGCTTTTCGACGCCGATGCCGTGTTCGCCCGTGAGGGAACCTCCCATTTCGACGCACATGCGGAGAATGCGTCCGGCGAGGGCCTCGGCTCGTTCGAGGGCGCCCGGTTCGCGTCCGTTGAAGAGGATCAGGGGGTGGAGATTGCCATCGCCGGCATGGAAGACATTGGCGCAACGGAGGCCGGATTCGCGGGACATTTCGACGATGCGCCGGAGGGCCTCCCCGAGGCGTCGACGGGGGACGACGCCGTCCTGGACCAGAAAGTCCGGGGAGATGCGTCCGACGGCGCTGAAGGCGCATTTGCGTCCCTTCCAGATCGCCAGGCGTTCTTCGGCGCTGCGGGCAGGGCGCATTTCCACGGGCGAACTGGCGGCGAGCAAGGCCTCCAGACGGGCGCGGTCGGACTCGACGACTTCGCGGGGCCCCTCCAATTCGACGATCAGCACGGCTTCGCAACCCGGCGGGTAGTCAGCGTGGACAGCGGCTACGGCTGCTTCGAGGGCGAGGGCGTCCATGATCTCGATGGCGCCGGGGAGAAGTCCGCTGGCGACGATGGCGGTGACGGCGTCGCCGGCCTGATCGAGGGTTTGGTAGCCGGCGAGCACGGTGTGGTAGCGCTCGGGTCTGGGGAGGAGTTGCAGGGTGATTTCCAGGGCGATTCCGAAGAGGCCTTCATTGCCGGTGAAGAGGCCGCACCAATCGGGACCGAGGCTCTCGCGGCTGGGACCGCCCCAGGTGACGCACTCGCCGGTAGCGAGAACCGCGCGAAGCCCGAGCACGTGATTCGAAGTCATCCCGTATTTGAGGCAATGGGCGCCGCCGGAGTTGAAGGCGACATTGCCGCCGATCGTGCAGATGGTCTGACTCGATGGATCGGGGGCGTAGAGCAAGCCATGGGGCGCGGCGGCCTGGGTGACATGGGCGTTGATGACGCCGGGTTCCACCACGGCGATGCGTTGAATGGGGTCGAGCTTGAGAATTCGATTGAGACGATTCAGGGCGATGACGACCCCTCCTTCCACCGGCAGAGAGCCACCGGAAAGGCTGGTGCCGCTGCCGCGGGCAACGAATGGAATTTGGGCCCGATGACAGGCCCGGACGAGTTGGACCACCTCGTCGGAGCTTTCCGGAACCGCCACGGCCAGCGGGCGTTTCCGGAACGCCGTCAGTCCATCGCTTTCGTAGGCTGTGAGCTGTTCGGGACGGGTCAGCCATCGCTCCGCGGGCAGCAGAGTCGCCAGTTCGTGGAGCCGGTCTGCCCGCATGAGTGGCGTTCAGCGGAGGATTTCTCGGAGGGCGGTGAGAACCAGGTCCACGTTGCGGACGGTGGAACCGTGGCCCATGAGACCGATGCGCCAGGCTTTGCCGGCCATGACGCCAAGGCCAGCGCCGATCTCGATGCCGTATTCCTCCAGCAACCTTCGCCGGACTCCGGCGTCGTCGGCACCGGGGGGAATGGAGATGCAATTCAGGGTGTGCAGGGAGTGCTTGGGAATGTAGGACAGCCCCATCGGCTCCAGTCCGCGGCGCAGGCGCTGGTGCATGCGCTCATGGCGGGCGATCCGCGGGACAAGACCCTCCTCAAGCACAATGGCGAGCGCTTCCCGCAGGGCGTAGGTCATGTTGATCGGTGCCGTATGGTGGTAGATCCGTCCACCGCCACCACCCAGGTAGTATTTCCGCAGCATCGAGACGTCCAGGTACCAGGACTGCGGTTTGGTTTTGCGCGCGTCCATCCGGGCAAGGGCCCGTTCACCGAAGCTAACGGGAGCCAAACCCGGCGGGCAACTCAGGCATTTCTGGGTGCCGCTGTAGATGGCGTCGATGCCCCACTCGTCGACCTTCAGCTCATGACCGCCCAGGCTGGTGACGGCATCGACCAGGAGCAGGCCGCCTTTCGCGTGGACGAGGTCGGCGAGGCCGGTGAGAGGTTGGTGGGCGCCGGTGCTGGTCTCGGCATGGACGATGCCGACCAGACGGGATTTGGGATGCTGTTCGAGGGCGGCGACGATGGCCTCATGGGCGATCGTCTCACCCCACGGAGCGTCGACGGTGTGGACGGTGGCGCCACAACGTTCCATGACGTCTTTCATTCGGCCGCCGAAGACGCCGTTGACGCAGACGATGACTTCGTCGCCGGGCTCGATGAGATTCACCGCGACGCATTCCATGCCGGCCATGCCCGTGCCGCTGACGGGAAACGTGATGGGATTCCGGGTTTGGAACACCTCGCGGAGCATGGCGCAGGTTTCGTCCATGATCGCCACGTACTGGGGATCCAGGTGTCCGAGGGTGGGAGCTCCGAGAGCACGCAGGACTCGCTGAGGGACGGGACTGGGGCCGGGTCCGAGGAGAATGCGCTCTGCCGGAAAGGAGGTGAATTTCGACGGCGAATCAGATCGGACTTGGCTCATGGGCGTGGGCGAGATTCTCGCCAAGTCAACGAGGTTGGCAATCCTTGGAGAGGAATGACCAAGCGCGCGGAGTCGCGAAGGATGGGTGCCACGAGGCCGTGGTGGTGCGGGTCGGGCAGGCACGCGCACGAGTCTGGCGGAGTGCCTCGGTGGTCCAGCTCCGCGGCGGATGCGTCGGCAGTTTACTTGCCGCTCTCCACGAGCTTCTTGAAATCTGCGGTGGTCGAATCGATCAGCGCTTTGGGTGCGGTGTAACGTATGAAAACGCTGCCAGTCGGGTCTTCGACGATGGCTCCGAGAAGTCCGAAACCAGGTTTGGGTGTTTGAGGGCCGCCGGGCATGCCGCTCAAGTAGGTGCCTTCGGCGAAGACATAGGTGACCTTGTTCTTACCGGACTTCGACTCCTCGGTTCGTGCTTTGATCTGCTCCTTGGGTTCCTTGAACTGCCGGAACCAGCGATCCACGTTGGCCTGGGTTCCGCCGGCGCCCCCGGGGCCGAAATAGAAAAAGATCACTTCCCCGGTTTCACCGTCGGCATTGGGCACCTTGAGCACGGCCTTGCGCATGGAGGATTGGGTAGGGACCCATTCCCAGGCGGCGGGTCTTGAAAATGTCAACTCGCTGACCTTGAACGTGTTGGGGCTCTCGGCTGCATGGGCCGACCCGGTGACTGTGCCGAACCCTGCAACGAGAACGAGGGCGAGAGATGCCGCGGTTGCGAACTGCCTGCGTGTCATGGGGCGGAAGGCTGGAAGAACCGGGTAAAAAGTCAAACCACAGCGAGCGGGTTGACAATACGTCTTTAGGCGTAATAAAACCACGTAGGAAATCTACAATGAGTGACCCGTTCTGTGCTCTAATACCTACCAGTTTGGGAGTTTTTTCGGCGGTAATCACGGAGCGAGGGCTGGCGTCGGTGACTTTTCCGGGGCGGGCGGAACGGGTGGTGAAGGTGGTAGGGACGCGGGATCAGTTGGCGTTGTTGGACGTGGCGAGGGACGCGATCAACACGGTTTTGGCGGGTCGGCGTCCAAGGGCGATCCCGCCGTTGGATTGGGTGCGATCGACGGTTTTTCAGCGGCGGGTTTGGAAGGCACTTCAGCGGATACCGTTGGGCGAGACACGGCAGTATGCGGATTTGGCGCGGGAGTTGGGATGTCCGGGTGCTGCGCGGGCGATTGGGCAGGCGTGTGGGGCGAATCCGATTCCGATTCTGGTGCCTTGTCATCGGGTGTTGGCAGCTGGAGGGACGCTGGGAGGATACTCGGCGGGTTTGGAATGGAAGCGGCGGCTGTTGGCGTTGGAAGGTTGCCATCCGTCGCGCAACAAACGTTGAATCCCTGATTTTTCCTTTCGTTGTCCGGGAATGGTCTGTTATCCAGCCTCGACCATGCGATGGTTGCTCCAAATTGCCCTCGGGCTGGCGCTGGTTTTGTTGGCCTGCGAGGCCCCCGCCGCGGACTTCAAAATGACGGATGGCTCGGTGGTGACGGGGCAGTTGGTGGCTCCGAACGATGACGGGACCGTGATACGGAGGACGAGTGGTGGGTTGACGGGGCGACTGGCGTGGGATCGGTTTGCGCAGGACACGCTGGTGGAGATGGCGAAGGACGAGAAGCTGAAGGAGTGGGTTCAGGCCTTCATTGAGGTTGCCGATGCTGGAGCGTCCGAGCGGGTGGAGGTCGTGGTGAAGGATCCGCTGGGCAAGGTGGCGCGGCCGGCGAAGCGGCCGGGGTTCTTTTCAGCACTGTTTTCGACTCAGGCGGGAATGTTCATCGTGTTGGTGTTGATGGTTGGGAATCTCTACGTAGCGTATGAGGTCTCGATTTTCCGGAACTACCCGGCAGCGGCCGTGATGGGGACGAGTGTGATTCTACCCATTCTGGGTCCTATCCTGTTCCTTTGCATGCCGAACCGGGTCCGTGAGGATGTGGTCCTGGAGAGCCAATTCGAGGCTCCGCAGGATGTTCAGAACACCGGAGCCCAGGAATTGGCGGCAGCCGGGTTGGGTGGCTCGGGGCTGTCCTTGAGTGCCGGGAAGCAGCATGCCTCCGCGGGGGCCAGCGCCCAGCCGGTGACGTACAAGCGCGGGGACGTCGAGTTCAACCGTCAGTTCTTCGAACGGACTTTCCCGCTTTTCTTCCGGGTGTCGCGCACTGACAGCGACAAGGATCTTGTGTTGGTGATCAAGTCGTCGAAGGGAGAAGTGATTGGCAACCGGATCACCCGAATCAGCGCGAGTGAAATGGGTCTTGCCACGCTGAAGGGCCACGAGGTTCAGGTGCGGTTCGGTGAGATCAGCGAAGTTCAGCTACGTCCCAGGCCGTCCTAGTAGCCAACCTCCCTCTTACTATGAAGTACCGCGCAATCCTCCTTTTCGGGCCACCGGGCGCGGGCAAGGGCACCCAAGGCAAGATTCTCGGGGAGATCCCGAACTTCGTTCACTTCTCGTCCGGGGATGCGTTCCGCAGTCTCAGGGTGGATTCGCCCTTGGGTCGTGTTTTCGTCGAGCACGCCTCCATAGGCCAGTTGGTGCCGGATGAGCCGACCATCGAGTTGTGGAGTCAGTCGGTTCAAGGGCTCATCGCGAATGGGCAATTCAACCCAGACGCCGACACGTTGGTACTGGACGGGATTCCGCGGAATCCCCGCCAGGTGGAGATCATGGACGAACTGATCGAGGTGAAGGCGGTTCTCGATTTGTTTTGTCCCGTGCTGGACAAGTTGGTGATTCGACTGCAGCGGCGTGCGTTGAAGGAGAACCGGCTGGATGACGCGAATGTTGAGGTGATCCGGAACCGACTTGAGACCTACAAGCGCGAGACGCGGGCCGTTCTCGAATGCTATCCGGTCACGCTAATCCATCTGATCGATTCCACCCAGGAACCGATGCTGGTCCTGCTCGACATTCTCAAGATCCTGGCGCGCTTGCGCAAACCCGCGATCAGCGACGGAGCCACCACCTTCTACAACAGGAACACGAACTCTATGGGGGAACAGAACGTCGTGGTGGCGGGCTCCCTGCGGCAACAGGAGACCGGCTCCGATTAATTAGGCCGTCCACGGATCGAGCTCCGGTCGCAGTGCTGCGGCCAGGGATCGGTTCATCTGTCCATGATCGTTACCCTTCCGCGTCTGGTGTTCATGGGCACGCCGGAATTGGCGCGCGTCGTTTTGTTGGCGCTCGTGCAGGATGGGCGTTGGGACATCCCGTTGGTGGTGGCGCAACCGGACAAGCCGGTAGGTCGCGGTCTTCAGGTTCAGGCTCCACCTGTGAAGCGAGAGGCGTTGGAACGGGGGGTCGCTGTCCTTCAACCTTCCCGGACGCGGGATCCCGAATTCCTGGCCGCGTTGTCGGCTCTGGCCCCCGACGTGGTGGTGGTAGCGGCCTACGGCCAAATACTTCCACCGGCCCTGCTGTCGATTCCGCGGTGCGGCTGCCTCAACGTCCACACCTCGATCCTCCCCCGTTGGCGCGGGGCAGCGCCGATCGCCTGGGCGATGTTGGAAGGGGATGCCGAAACCGGCGTGACGATCATGCGAATGGATGCCGGTCTCGACACCGGCGAGGTGATCGCCGAGGCGAGAACCCCCATTCGTCCCGATGATACCGGTCAATCCTTGCACGACCGTTTGGCGGTATTGGGAGCCGGGCTGATCTGCCAGGTCCTGCCTGACTGGCTGGCCGGTCGAATCAATGCAATCCCCCAGCCGGCGGACGGAGTGACGTACGCGCGAAAACTCACCAAGGAAGACGGCCGACTGGACTGGGCCCAATCGGCGTCGGTGCTCGACCGGAAGATCCGCGCCTTGAACCCATGGCCTGGAGCCTTCACGACCATGCCGTCAGCGACCGGAGGGGTGGAATTGCTGAAAATCTGGGAGGGACAGTCGATCCCCACGTCCGGGAACGAGGCTACCGCCGCAACATCTGGCGAGGTCATGGTGGCTCACGGCGACGAGTTGGTGGTCGCCGCCGCGGAGGGCCGCGACGGCTTGAAGATCAGGGTTCTCCAACGCGAAGGACGTCGGCGCATGAGTGCTCGAGAGTTCCTGGCGGGGGCCGGACTGCGGCCGGGAGTGCGGTTAGGGGTCTGACGGGTGCATCAAACCGACTTTCGCCGGCGAATGAGCGCCATGCCGATGAGCATGGACGCGGCGATCGCCGCGTAGGTACTGGGTTCGGGCACCGTCGAGATGTTCACCGACCATCCACCAGCGATCGACCCCGAGTCACCGCCGAGGAAGTCTTCGACGAAGAGTTTCCAGACACCGTTGGGATTCGAACCCGAGAAGGTCGCGAGTGAGGTCGTCCAACTCGTGGGCTCCGCATGGCTCCCACCGTCGGAGAAAAGAAACTGTCCGCCGGTTTCGTCAGTGGGCAGGTAGGAGCCTGTGACGAACGCGTTACCCGTCTGGAGTGACGATCCCGCCGTGTCGTCGAAGGTGAGCGTCACCGGTGAACTGTCGTAGGCTCCGACCCTGCCCATGAGCATGACATTCGCGCCCGTTGGATTCTGTAGAACGATCGCAATGTCTATGGAAAAGGAATGCGAATAGTTATCCAAGGTCACCGTGATGGAGGACAGAGAGGTCCCCAAGCCCGACACGGTGATGTGGGAGGGGTAGGGTGACGCTGGCGACACGTCGGGGATCGAGATGGAACCTAAATTGGAGAACGACGCTCCAAAGGCGGGAAGGCTGGCGGCCAGCAGGGTCGAGGCCCACGCCGTCCTCCGCAGAGTTCTCGCTGAAGGGAGGTTCAGAGTCATTTTCATGAAGGGGAAGGATGGGTGCCAGAATTGCCAAGCCACCTCTGGGGAAAGCGGCAGCTCTCTCCCAGAGGCACAAGACCTTCATCGGCATCGGCGGTTCCTTCTTCAGCCCTCCCTTCGGTGGAGGGCCTACGGTCGGTTGAGACTTGCCGACTCGCGGGTGTGCGGGGGGGATGGCTTTCCAGCCATTTCTCGAAGGGTGTCCGCTGCTTCGGCGCTGAAGATGGGGTGGAAGTGCGGATTCAGGCTGAGGGCCTGGTAGAGGTATTTGCGGGCAGCAGGCCACTCGCCAAGGCGCGCGTGGATCATGCCGGCATGGAAGAGGAGCATCGCGTCGGGTGTCTTCCATTTGAGGGCCTTGAGCAGGGTTTTTTTGGCGGATTCATACTGGCCCTTGCGGAACTGGCACCAGGCCATGGCGTCAGCGGCGTGAATGCTTTTCGAGTTCCGGTAGGCGGCTTCGGCTTCGTGCAGGGCTTCGTCGAGGTCGCCGTCGTGATCCGCCAGGTAGAGAGCCCAATCGGCGTTACCTTCCCCGGGGCCGTGATGATGGTGCGATTCCTCGGCGTCACCATGGTGGTGGTCATGTTCATGGTCGTCCGGGCGATGGAGTGCCCGGATACGCTGGGCCACGGTCTGCGACCGGGCAGGTTCCCCGGCGAGCCGATAGGCCAGGGCGAGATCGACCAGAACGGCGTGTTGCGCTGACGGTGACGCGGCCTTTTCCAGTGCGCGGATGGCGGCCGGGTAATTGGCTCGGGCGAGGGCGAGTTTGCCGGAGGCGGCGAGCACGTGTGGGTTCGTTGGTGTTTCCCGGAGGGCTTCTTCGAGGGTCTTCTCGGCGAGGACCAACGCGCCGGTCTGGAACTGCATTCGGGCGAGTTGGGCGCGGCACCAGGCCGTGTTCTCGGGGAAGGGACCACCGGCGGCGATGGCTTGCCGCATCAGCTGTTGAGCGCGCTGAAGGTCGCCGGTGAGGAAGAGCAGGTGGGCCGAGCGGCTGTAGGAAGAGAGATCCGGACGCAGGTCCAGGCACGCTTGGTAGTGTTCGAAGGCCGCCGGATAGTCGCCTAATTCCACCGCCGTATCGCCGAGCAGGGCGTAGGCGTCCGGTTGTTTCGGGTCGAGATCGATCGCTTTTCGGGCCCAGATCGTTCCGGCCTCGAATTCATGCCGCGTGTTGCAGACCCAGGCCATGCCCAGCAGGGCAGGAACATGGTGGGCATCCGCAGCCAGGGCTTTGCGGTAGGCGGCTTCAGCGCGGGCATAGCCTACGCCCTGGACTTGGTCCCGGGACTTTTGCATCCAGGCGTTCCCTAGCGCAACCCAGGCGTCTGGAGCACCGGGCTTAAGGCGGGTTTGGGCTTCGGCGCGTGCGATGGCGGCGTCGGTGGTTGCCGACGGTGCCATGACGGGGGCGGATTGGGTGGGCTCGGTCACTGGCACCGCCTTCGCCTGGACGTGGACCGTCACCGGCGGTTCGACAGAGTTTGCAGAGAGCATCGGAACGATCAGGGCGGCGGCGGCAAAAAGGGCAGGCAGTGTTTTCATGGCAGGCAAATCGGCGGGTTGGGAGGTGGCAATGGGTCGAGCCTCTCGAATCAACGCCCGCGGGTCCGGACCATCGAACCCGCGGACGCGAGGGATACGTGGGGATCAGGGTGCGGAACGCTGCGTGACCGTGGGACCGGCGTGAGGGGTGGCCAGGTAGGGGAAGACCTGATGGTAGACCTGATCGTTGGCGTTGACGTTATCGCCGAGGTCCAGTGTCAGGGCCGAAACGGCGGTCAGCGCGATATCGACGGTGTCGTCGCCGATGCGTCGGCCGTTGGGCCAGCCGCCCGAGGCTGAGACGCTTCCAGGTCCGGAACTGACGTCGCCGCCAAGGAGACTCAGACGGCTGAAACCGAGTTGTCCGGGAAGTTTGACCGGGTCGGTGCCGAGGTTCACCCGGATGACGTCGGGGATATAAATGGCCCGGAGCTCAGCGCGGCCGGTGGTGGGGAAGGCGGTGCCGAAGACCACGTTGATGAGCGTGGCGAGTTCGGGGTTCTCGGCGTACGTGGCGAACTGGGCGTCGGCCGGAGGCGAGGTGCGGTTGTACTTATCCTTGTCCTTGAGGGCGACGAGCACCTCGTTGAAGAGCGGGTTGGCGAGGCGATTCACCTGAACCCAAGGACCGGAATGGACGGCTTCCCCGTCGCCTTTGAGAAGGCGGATGCGTTTACGGCTGACGGAGGCGTAGACGCCAACGCCCTGGGCGGGGCCGAAGAATGGATCCGTGTAGGCATTGGCGGTGAGCGAGTTGGCGTCGATTTGAATGGCGTAGCTCAGGACATTGAAGCCCTTGAAGCCATCGACACCGCCTCCGTCGCGACCCAATCCGTTCGAGCCGTCGCCGTCAGTGTCGGCAAGGATTCGGCCATCGAGCAGATCGAAGATTGCGGGGGTATCGGCGAAGAAGCCGTCCTCCCGGGGGCCTGCGAAGACAACCTGTCCGGCGGGAAGCTGCCGGATGGCCTGCCGGGTGTAGGCATCGAGTTCGGCGAAAGTGGTGGCTCCGGAGAGGGCGACGCCGGTGGTGGGATCGTTGTAGGACGGTGTGGTGCGTGCGCCGACGTTGGGGGGTGGGACGGGGATATCGTCGCCGATGAGGACGCCGTTTTTGAAGACGTCGTAGGTCTGAGTGAAGTTCTGGCGGCTGTCGCCGATGGTTGCGATAGGGCCGACTTCGGTGCCGCGGCCGTAGGAGAGAATAGTGTTTGGGTTCTTCAGGCCGCCGGTGACGGATGAGAACTGGAAATCATACCGATCGAGGGTGGCTCCGGTGGCTGGATGGGTGATGTGGATGCTGTAGAGGGCATCGTCGGCGAAACGTTCGTAGATCACGCCGTCGCCGGGGTCGCTGAACGGCCGCACGGAAACGAGCACGTTCAGCACTTTTCGGGTGGGATCGTTGTAGTGGGAGCCGATGAAGGCATACACATCGGTGAGATTGGCCTGGGGATCCTGTTTGATCAGGGGTGCGTCGCTGTGGCTGGAGGCAAGGACTGACCCGGGCGTGAGCAGAGCTGCGGCACAGAGTCCGAGGAATCGTTGGGTTGGAGAGTTGGGTTTCATCGTGGTGTCGGAGGCATGAGGTTGGATGCGAACGGTCGGTGTTGGATTAAATGCGGACATCAAGGCGTGGTGCAGGGAGGTGTTTTAGCTGGCGACCCGGTGGATCGGGCGCGACGGAATCCATAGGCGACTGCGATGCCCGCGAATGCTGCGGCGGCTCCCATGGAACCGGCTTCCGGAACGACGGTGGTTTGGACGAAGCCAGAGACCGGTATTCCATTCACGGTCAGGCCTTCGATGCGGCGGAAGAACTGGCCGGGCCCGGACAGGCTCTCGAACTGAAAGCCACCGACCGTCGAGCCGGCGGCAAACACGGAGGTGTCCGAAAGAAAATCGAGGAACTGCAGGACACCGTCGTAGCTTCCCACGAATCCGATAGGAACGATCAGGGACGGGTCGATGAGCGGATCGTTTTCAGGCGCGTCGGAGAAGCTGACGATGGCGAGGTCGTCGGTTTCGTTGTTGGTGACGGTGATGTCGTAGAGGAACGACCCAGGGCGGGGCGTCACGTTGGCGTCGACGACGATGTCGGCGTGAAGGGAGATGCCCAAGGTGAGGGCGAGGGATGCGAGGGTGGCGGTGCAGGGCCACGGACGGGGGAGGACTGTGGGATGGGAGTGGGCATGGGTATTCATGGTGGGCATGGCGAACTGTGTCTTGATGGAGCGAGGAAGATCCGAGACTTCGGGTGTCCGGAACCCACGGTGGGTTGGGGCGGATCCGGTGTCTTTGCTTCCAGGTGTTCCGGGAGAAGGAACGACGCTGCCCGCGGATCGGATGCATGGCATCGGGGATTTCCTATCTTGCGGGGATGAGGAATGGCCGATGATGCTAGGAAGGTGAGTTTGAACGTATTCTCTCGGCTGGCATTCGCTGTGGGGTACTCCCTGAGTGCCGCGGAGCCCGCCTTACCCCCGGCGATTCCATTCCTGGGTGAGGCACCGACGGCGCCGGTGGTTGGAACGGAGCGATTCGCGCGGCAACTGGCGTCGCCCGGGGAGTCCACGGGTTTCCAGGTGGATGTTGTGAGCCGGGAAGAAGTTCGGAGCTTTCACAACACCGTCTACCTGTCCTCCGAACGGATTTCTTCGGGGTGGACCGGGCGCTATGACGGGTGCGAACCGGGAACGACGACCGAGGCTTTCAAGGATGCGGTATTGCGGCGTATCAACTATTTCCGGGCTATGGCCGGGGTGCCGGCGGGCGTGGGGAGAAGTGAGGTTTTTAGCACGAAGGCGCAGCAGGCGGCCTTGATCATGAGTGCGGAAGGCGACCTGAGCCACTATCCGCCGCCGGGTTGGGCCTGTTACACGGTCGAAGGTCATGAGGCGGCGGGGAATTCCAACCTCGCGTGGGGTTCCGAGGGTGCGGAAGCGATCGACGGCTACATGGAGGACTATGGGCAGGGCAACGCGGCGGTTGGGCACCGTCGCTGGCTGTTGTACCCACAGACCCGGACGATGGGGACCGGGGATGTGCCCGGAGAAGGGTCCGTGAGGGCGGCCAATGCCACGTGGGTGTTCGACGGCAATTTTGGCAAGCCACGTCCCGTCACGCGGGAGCCCTACGTGGCGTGGCCCCCGCCAGGATATGTCCCCTACACGCAGGTCTATACTCGGTGGTCGTTCGGGCATCCGGACGCGGACTTCGGCTCGGCGACAGTAACTCTGTCGAGCAATGGCGTTCCGGTGGCGGTTCGTTTGGAATCCCTCTCGACGGGCATCGGGGAACCGACCCTCGCCTGGTATGCCGTCGGGGCGAATCCCAACGTGCCGGTCCCGCTGCCCAAGCCGCTTCAGGACATCGACTACTCGGTGGAGATTCGCGGTGTTCGACTGCAGGGGGCGACGGTGAATTTCGCGTACCACGTGCAGGCCTTTGATCCCGCGGTCCCGGGACCCGATCATGTGAAGCCGGTGATTGCCGGGAGTATGCAGGTGCCGGTGGGCGTTCCTTCGTCGTACACCTTCACGGCGGTTCCCCAAGCCGAAGGGTATCAATGGCGTCAGGCGACACGGGAGACGGGTACTGTCGTCGAGGGCGCGGAATCCAACCTGGCGGGATTCATGGATCAGACGAGCGGGGGCTACGATCTGGCGGTGCGATCGCCGGTGGCGTCAGGGTCGTTTTCGTTCCATCTGGCGCATCCCAGCCCGGTACGCATGCAGGCGCTGGTGTACGAGAAGGGATTCCTGGCGGGACCGACGTCGGAATTACGATTCAAGAGTCGCCTGGGATGGGCGAGTGCCCGACAGCGGGCCGTGGTGCATGTGTCGCTCGACGAAGGGCGGTCGTGGACAGAAGTGTACGGGCAATCGGGAACGGACGGAGCCGGGGAGCCGGCTTTCAACTCACGGGTGGTGGGGTTGGGGGCGTTCGCGGGAAGGACGCTCCAGTTTCGCTTTGGCTACGACTATGCGGGGACGGGGACCTACTTCCCACAGACCGCCGGCGGGGTGGGTTGGTACCTGGACGACATCGAGTTCGGGAATCTGGAGCGGTTGGGCACGATGGGTTCACCGGTGTCCGTGACGGTTCCTGCGTTTAGGTTCCAGCCAGCTGCGGCAGGGTCGTATCTCCTGCAGGCGCGGGCGTTGGTTTTCGGGGGGTTCGCGTTGGACTGGGGGCCGGCCCATTCAGTGAGCGCCTCCGGAACGGCGCCGCCGACACTGACCTGGAGTGCGCCGAGAATGTCGGGAACCCAGTTGATCCTGGACTTCCGGGTGACGGGCGGGACGTCGCCGACACGGTACGAGCTTCTGCGAGCCGCGGGTGGGGCCTGGGATTGGGCGCCGGTGGCTGGAGCGGAGGCTCAGGTGGTGGTTCCGGAACGTGAGTTCCGGTTCACGGTCGAGGCGGGTCCGGGATCGAGCGGCTTTTATCGGGTCCGCGGCTTCTAGTTCTGGGGCGGCTCGAACTGGACGTTGGCGGCTTCGAACATCTTCTTTTGGTACTCGGGCAACTTGGCCTGGGTGGCTTCGAGTTCGAGCCGGAGTCGGATCTGTTCGGAGAGCTTCTCGAAGGAGGTTTGTTCCCCGGCGAGCTTCTCGATGGGTCTGACGATGTGAAAGGCGTAGGGGGTGACGATGACGTCGCTGATCTGGTTGGTGGCGAGCCCTATGACGGCGACTTCGAACTCCGGAACCATCTTGCCCACGGGGAACACGTATTCGCCCCCGCGTTCGCGGCCGGCGGGGTCGTCCGAGTACTGTTTGACGAGGGCAACGAAGTCGTCGCCTTGGCGGGCGCGTTCGACCAACTTGGAACCGAGGCCTTTCTTTTCGGCTTTCTCGGCTTCGGTCAGAGCCGCACCGGAGGGGTTGCGGAAGGAGAGCACGATCTGCAGAAGGCGAAGGCGCTCGGGTTGGCGGAAATCCTCGGCATTCTTGTCGTAGAACTCACGAATCTTTTCGGGGGTGATTCCCAGCTGGGGCCTGAGTTCGCGGTCCATCACTTCCTCGCAGGTGGCGCGTTCGAGCAGTTGGGCCTCGAACGAGGCTGGCGACAATCCAGCAGCCCGGATTTGTGCTTCGAAGCGGGCATCGGATTTGGCGCGTGTCCGTTCTTCGGTGAGGATTTTGGTCACCTTCTCCTTCGCCTTGGCTTTGTCGGAGCCGATGGCCTTGCTCATGAGGAGCTTGGTCAGGACGAGCTTCTCGAGCAGTTGCCGTTCAAAGACCGCACGCTGCTGTTCGGGGAACTTGCGCCCTTGCGCGGCCATGGCGCCGCGGAGGTTGACGAAGGCGTCATCCAATTCCGCCTGGGTGACCTCGGCCCCCTTTCCCCGGGCGAGAACGCGGGAGTCCGCCGCGCTGCCCGTGCAGGGCAGCAAAGCGAGGATCAGGAAGGCGAGAAGTCTCCAAAGCCGGGCGCTCATGGGGGTGGGGGCGGGGACAGGGTTAGAGGTTGACCACCCGGGCACTGGTGATGTCGGGGTCCGCGACCAATTCGGCCAGAGCCGCGGCGGACGGGGCGCTGTCAAGGTTGAGCACCGTCAGCGCCTTGCCGCCGGCGTGATCACGGCTGAGGGTCATGCTGGCGATGTTCACCTGGTGGCGTCCAAGCAACGTACCGAGGTGGCCTACGATCCCTGGCCGGTCCTTGTTCCGGACCAGGAGCAGGGTTCCGTGGATGGGAATCTCGGTGGGCGTGCTGAACAGGCGGACGATACGGGGGTTGTCCGGCGATCCGAAGAACGTTCCGCCGGCGGACGTCTTTTGCTCGCCGGAGTAGACCGCCACGTGGAGCCACTCATTGAAGGTGACAGGTTCGTCGGAACGCTTTTCCTCGACCACGAGGCCGCGGTGGGTGGCGACGGAGCGGACATTGACGTAATTGAGTTCGGGCCCGGAACTGGGTTCGAGCAGGCCACGGAGGATGGCGCGTGTGACCGGATCGGTGGCCGGGAGTTCGCGGGCCTTGCCGCCGTAGGTGATGTAGACGCGGTCGAGTTGCTTGGGGGCGAGTTGGCCGAGGAGTCGTCCGATCTTCTCGCCGAGCAGGAGGTAGGGCCGGAGGTGGGCGTAGGTTTTGGCGTCGAGCGCAGGCAGGTTGACGGCGTTCCGGACCTCGCCGTCGATTAGGAAGGCCGTGATGGCCTCGGCGACCTCGATGCCGACGTTCTCCTGGGCTTCGTCGGTGCTGGCGCCCAAGTGGGGGGTCAGGATGACCTGGGGCAGGTCACGCAAGGGGCAGACCGTCGGGAGCGGTTCCGTTTCGAAGACATCCAGCGCGGCTCCCGCGATCTGGCCGCTTTGGAGGCCGGCGATCAGGGCGTTTTCGTCGATGATACCGCCCCGGGCGCAATTCAGCAGGCGCACGCCCTTCTTCATCTTGGCGATGGCGGCGGCATTGATCATGCCGCGCGTCTCGTCGGTCATCGGCATGTGAACCGTGATGAAATCCGCCCCGGCGAAAACCTGATCGAGGGAGGCGAGGCTGATGTCGAGAGCCTGAGCGCGCGCGGGAGTGAGGTAGGGATCGTGGGCGAGGACGGACATTCCGAAGGCGCGGGCGCGACGGGCGACTTCGGTTCCAATGCGGCCCATGCCGAGGATTCCGAGGGTCTTGCCGTAGACCTCGATGCCGGAGAATGCCTTGCGATTCCACTCGCCGGCGTGCATCGAGGCGCTGGCCTGGGGAATCTTGCGGGCCATGGACAGGAGCATCGAGAAGGTCAGCTCCGCGGTCGAAATGGTGTTTCCGGCCGGCGTGTTCATGACCACGACACCCCGAGCGGTGGCCGCCTCGACATCGACGTTATCGACTCCGACACCGGCGCGTCCGACGACCTTGAGCAAGGGGGCGGCGTCGATCACGGCCTTGGTGATCTTGGTTTCGGAACGGACCACCAGGGCGACGGCGTCGCGCACGCGGGGCAGCAGATCGGCTTCGGACAATTTCTTGCCGATGACATCCACTTGAAACTCCGAGCGCTCTTGCAGGCGAGCAATCCCCTTGGGCGATACCGGGTCGCAGACGACGATCTTCATATCAAAGAAGGTCAGTCTAGGAGTCGGTTGAATGGCGGTCAAACCGCGAACCAGAAGGCTTTTAGATGGGAAAGAGGCAAGGCAAGGTGGGTGCCCTTGCCTTGCCTGCATGATCCGCCGGAGAGCCGGGTGGCTACTCGGAGGTGCCGGATTTCGCCGGTGGACGGTTTGCTCCTGCGTTTGGCGTCGGAGAGTCCGACTTAGGTCCGATGCGGATCAGGAGGGCTTCCTCCCGTCCTTCGGAACCTTTGCGCAGGGTGCCACCCACTTCCTCGCCGGCCTTCAGGTCGTCGAGCATGGCAGGTTGACCCTGCTTGGTCAGGCGTGTCTGCGGGGTCAGGTGGACCACGCGTTGGGTGGTTTTGCCCTCGAGCTTGAGCGCCTGGGCGCCGATATCGAAGGACGCCACTCGTCCGCGGAACGGGTATGTTTCCCGTTTGGTGCCTGGGACGGCACCTCCTCCGCGGTCCGGGGTGACCTTTTCGGTCGGTGTGATTGGGGCCTTCTCGGGTCCCGTTTCGGCGGCACTCGTCCGAAGCGAGGTGCCGGTGATGATGACGGCCACCATGAGAGTGGCCAGCCAGTACGTTGTGGATTGGGTCATTTTTACCTCCTTGGCGCGGACGACAGATCCACGCTCAATCGCCCTGTACCAACGAGCGATCCGGAGGGTCAAAGCGGTATCTGGAATAGTTTTCGGGCTGTAAGATTCGGTGCAAAACCTGCGTTATCCCAGGGGCGGACGCAGCGTCCAACGCCCGGAAAACAGGGCGAAATTCAGGCTTTGAGGCGGTTCAAGGGGAACTCAAGACGTTCGGACCGTCGCATCATTTCCGCCCAGGTCACCTCGGAGTTTTCGTACGCGGGGCGGTTCGTCCGAGCAGGGTGGTCAGGTTGCTTCGGACGCTGGGCGCTACGATGGGATTGGAGACGTCGCCGTCGGTGATCGCCCGATGGAAGGTAAGACGGCGCCGAGTTCGTAGCCGCCGTGTTTCTGGAAGAGATTGGCGATCCATTTGCCGCGTCCGCAGCACCCGAGGAGTCCTAGGGAGATCTTGTAGTTGGCGGAGGCGCCGAACGCCGTTCGGGGGGAGACCAAGGCGGGCGAGGCGGCCGAACTGGTGGCGGCGAGGAAGGATCGGCGGGTCAGATGGGAGGACGGAATCGGTGCGTTGCTCATGGCGGCGGCGATGGTTACAGGGCGGAAGGTAACCGGTGGCCGCGCCGCAGGCGTGGAGGATGTGGCCGAACAGGCGACGATCTAGAGTTTCGCGGAGGCGTGTTCCTGGAGCCAGACGAGGTCGCGATTGTTGGGGGTGGCGTAGGCATGGTCGTGCCAGCCCAGGGTGCGGGGAGTGTTGTAGGTGCGGGGATCCACCCAGCGTCGCCGGTCGACATGGCCGTCGCCGAACGAGATGACCGTGTTTCGGTCATGGTAGTTGGCTGGAACGTGGTAGAAAATGTTTCGGCCCATGGCGACCCCGAAGAACGGCCGGCAAATGCTTTCGGAATGGATCTCCGCGAAGATGAACGTTTCGGACGGTCCAGGCACCGTCAGGTCGTTGGACTTGCGGTAGGCACGGTAGCCGGTGGTGGGGAGCTCCCGATAGCGTTGGGGATTGCCGTTGCGATCCCACGGATCCCAGCCCACCTGCGAGTTCATGCCGTAGCTTCGAACCACCTGCCGCTTCTTGCCGGCCACGGTGACGGTGGTGCGGTCGGAGGGGCATCGGTAGAGCTCGGGGCTTTTCAAGTACGGTCCGAACAGCGAGCGCTTGGGATCGGTCATCAGAAAGGCATTGGTGTTGTCGGCGAGGTTGCCCTCGAAGCTGCCGCCGACCCAGGTGGGCACGGCCACCGAGTCGCCCTGACCATTCGAGACGAGGCGATCATCGTTCTCGTCGGCATAGAGCACCCAGATGATGGAGAGCTGTTTGAGGTTGTTGACGCACTTGATGGCCTGGGCGCGGTTCTTGGCCTTTGCCAGGCTGGGGAGCAGCATGCTGGCAAGGATCGCAATGATCGCGATGACGACCAGTAGCTCGATCAACGTGAAGCCGGGGGCTCGTCGACGTGCTGAATTCCCAGGGTGCATCCCTGTGAATCGGTGCTTGGCGAGTCCTGGTCAAGCTTCGACACGGGCGTTCTGGCCCGAGCACGGCTCGTGAGGGGCGCTGGTCAACGAAACCCAACTACATTCCCGATCACCCCCCATTCCTATGATTTCAAATCCTTGCGTCGCGCCCGGCCCCGCTGCGCGACCGACCGCGGATCGAATGCGGAGCGGCTGGCGGCGGTCGTCGGTGGTTGTGTTCGGAGCCTTGGCGGCAGGTCACGCGGCCCCCGAAAGCCTCCTGCCCGGTGGCGTTCTCGTTGTGACCTGGCGGCTTTCTCCTTGTTTCCAGGGCCCGCGGTGCGTACCAAAAACGGCCTTTGCAGACCACCATCACAGCCCCATACCGGATTGGAGTCCTAGGTTCCGGAAAAGGATCCAATTTTGTGGCCCTGGCGGAGGCGTGCCTGGAAGGAGTGATCGCCGGGGAGATCGCGATCGTGTTGAGTGATGTCGCCGACGCCGGAATTCTGGCGCGGGCAGCGGAGCGGGGAATTCCGAACGTCCACCTCGCTCCCGGTCCGTATCGGACCAAGCTGGATGAGGCGGCCGAAGCGGCGTACGTGGAGGCGCTGCGGGAGGCGCGGGTGGACCTGGTGGTGTTGGCGGGGTTCATGCGAATCCTAAAAGGCGCGTTTCTCCGGGCATTTCCGCAGCGAGTGATCAACATCCACCCGTCCTTGCTGCCGTCGTTTCCGGGCCTCGAGGCCTGGCGGCAGGCACTGGATCGCGGAGTGAAGGTGACGGGATGCACGGTTCATTTTGTCGATGAAGGCATCGACAGCGGGCCCATCATCGGACAGGAGGCGGTGGCCATCCGGGATGGGGATACGGTGGCGACGCTGCACGAGCGCATTCAGAACGCAGAGCGCCGCCTGTATCCGGCCGTTGTGGCGGCCCTGTCCACGGGACGCATTCGGATCGAGGGCGGGCGGGTGCAGGGATTATAGAATTCAGACCAAACCAACGACATGAGCAGCACCAGCAAATCGGTCCTTCGGCTCGGGCTCCCCAAGGGAAGCCTGCAGGATGCCACCCTTGAAAAGCTCGGCCGCGCGGGCTGGCATGTGCAGGTCAGCTCGAGGTCTTATGTGCCGTTTGTGGATGATCCGGAATTGCAGATCCGCTTGATTCGCGCGCAGGAGATCAGCCGCTACGTGGAGCATGGGTATCTTGATGCGGGCATCACCGGCCACGACTGGGTAGTCGAGAATGGGTCGGATGTTCGCGAGGTTGGGGATTTCCTGTTCAGCAAGGCCACGCGGCAGCCGACCCGGTGGGTACTGGCGGTTCCGGAGGAATCGCCGATCCGGGGTCCGAAAGATCTCGAGGGCAAACGAATCGCGACCGAAGTGGTGCAATTGACCCGAAAATACCTCGAAAAGCACGGGGTGAAGGCGGAGGTCGAGTTCTCCTGGGGGGCCACTGAGGTCAAGGCACACGAATTGGTGGACGCGATTGTCGAGGTGACGGAAACGGGTTCGTCGCTGCGGGCCCATCGTTTGCGCATCGTCGACACCTTGTTGACATCGACGCCGCGCATGATCGTCAACCACACGGCGTGGGAAGATTCATGGAAGCGGAAGAAGATCGAGATCCTCTGTTTGATGTTGCGCGGGGCGATCGATGCAGAGGCTAAAGTGGGATTAAAGCTCAATCTTCCGCAAGAGAACCTACCAAAGGTGTTGCAAACACTGCCCGCGTTGCGTAATCCAACCGTCTCGTCTCTCAGCCAGCCCGGCTGGGTGGCGGTCGAGACCGTTCTCGACGAGCAGGTGGTGCGGGAGATTATCCCGTTACTGAAGGCTGCCGGAGCGGAGGGGATCATTGAGTATCCGCTCAATAAGATCGTGTATTGAAGACCGGGCATTAGAGACGAATCACTGTATGGGATCGCTGAAGAAACGTCGTAAGGCGAAGATCAACAAGCACAAGCGCCGTAAGAAGCTGCGCGCCAACCGCCACAAGAAGCGTACCTGGCAGAAGTAGTCCTGGCGCTGCCGTCCCTTCCGGGCGGTCGCGCGGTGGTCAGTTATTGTGTCCTGCATCGATGTAGGACGTGCGCTTCTGAGACCAACGGCATCTAGAATTGCTGTTGGAGTAGTGTTCGGTCGGCCGGATGTCATGCCTTGCCGCTCATTTGATCCGGAGTTTTCACTTCGAGGTCGGATTTTTGGCTTGTGCCTTCATTCCCCGACCAGGCTGATCATGCGCGACCTGCGCCGAGGACAAATACTGGCTGACGCCAAGGCTCATCCACCGCATCTTCCCTGCATGGGCCAATGCTGGGCCATTTTGTTTGCTGCGCTGGCGTTGTGGGGCATCACCGCAGGGTCGCTCGGTTGCCGTAGTTCCGGCGACGGATCGCGCGCGGGTCAACCCCGGGTCATCCGGGCCGGACAACCGTACGATACCCCTGAACTCGAGCTGTCCGAGGCGGATGAACGCCAGATCGAGGCTCACGCCCGTTTCGCCGCAGGCTGGGTCGAAGACCTCGCCGAATCGCCCGAGCGGGCGATTGAGCATTTCCAGATCGCCGCCACCCTCGATCCCGAAAATGACCGGCTGGTGCTGGATTCGGCACGAAAGCTGATCGATCTCGGGCGCTTGGACGACGCCAGGAAACTGCTGGAGAAGTCCGCCTCCCGCACCAATGCCTCCGGGATGGTTTGGGGCTCCCTCGGGTTAGTGCATGCGCTTCAGGAAAACCGGCCTGCCGCCATTGCGGCGAACGAGGAAGCGGTCCGACGCATGCCGGGTAACATTGCCGCGTACCAGATGCTGTCACGGGTGTATCTCGGCGCCGGTCAATATGCCGAGGCCCTCGCGGTTCTGGACGAGGCGGCCAAGCAGCCGGAGATTGAGACGGGTTTTCTTCTGAGCCTCGCCGAGACTTTTGGCGTCCTGCATCGGGTCAAGCAGCCGGCGGGTACCGACCTCCGGCCGCGGATGCTGGGGATTCTGGATCGCGTGGCCTCGACGGACCCCAAGGAGGCGGTGGAACTGTTCCGGTTGGCGGAGCAATACCTGCTAGCGGGCTCGGAAGAAAAAGCATTGTCGTATTACCGCCGTCTGCTGGAGATGCATCCCGATCTGCCGGGGCTGCGCACGCGACTGATCGGCATCTACCTTCGTTCGGACAACTGGGAAAAGGCTGCGGAACACTTGCGGGCGATGACGCTGGATCACCCGACCAACCCGCTGCTTCACTACTGCCTCGGGGTGTTGGCATTGGGAGGCAAAGAAATCGAGGAAGCCGTCTCGGCCTTTAACAAGGTGTTGCTTCTCCGACCGGATCAGGAGGATTTGCACCTGGACGTTGCGGGGGCCTTTCTAACCCATCGTCAACCGCAGGAAGCCCTGCGGGTGTTGGACCGGACCCGCTCACGCTTTCGCCCGACCTTTCAGTTGGAGTTCTTCAGCGCCATTGCCTTGCTTGACCTGAAACGCTACGAGGAGGCCATTCGCCATTTCACGGCGGCCGAGGTGATTGGTGGTGCGTTCTCCGAGGACGCCCTCGACCACCTCTTCTACTTCCAGTCCGGAGTGGCCTATGAACGGGTGAAGCGTTTCGACGACGCCGCGCTGCAGTTTGAGAAATCGATCGAACGGAAACCTGACTTCCCGGATGCGCTTAATTACCTCGGTTACATGTGGGCCGAGCAGGGGGTGCAGTTGGAGAAGGCTCTGAAACTGATCGAGAAGGCGGTGAATCTCGAGCCTGAGAACGAAGCGTACCTCGACAGTCTGGCGTGGGTGCTCCACCAATCCGGCCGTTCGGCGGAAGCCCTGCCCCATCAGCTGATGGCCATCGACAAGGCGAAGGAACCGGACGCAACCCTCTACGATCATCTCGGTGACATTTACCGCCGGCTGGGTAGGATCGATGAAGCCCGCAAGGCCTGGACGAAGGCCCAGGAAATCGAGGCCAAACCCGAGGTGCAGAAGAAGATCGACGAGACGGCGGGCTCGACTACGAAGTGAACTGGCTCCAATCCCTCCAAACAGCCCAGCCCGTCGCCGCTGCTGTCCTGACGCTCAGCGCGGTGGCGATCACCGGACTTGCCCTGGGCAATTTGAAGGTGCGCGGCGTGGGGCTCGGGGTTGCCGGCGTCCTCTTCGCCGGAATCGGGTTTGGCCATTTCGGGTTTGGCCTGGATCGGGCGACGCTGAGTTTCGTGCGGGAATTCGGGCTGATCCTCTTCGTGTACACGATCGGGATGCAGGTGGGGCCGGGTTTCTTCGCATCGCTGCGCCAGGAAGGTTTTCGCATGAACGTGCTTGCGGCAGCCGTGGTCGCCCTGAGCGTGGCCATGACAATTCTTCTCGGTTGGGCCTTTCATCAGGACTTTGCGGCGATGATGGGAGTCTTTGCGGGCGCGTCGACCAACACACCTGCGCTCGGGGCGGCGCAAGAGGCCCTCAAGAGTGTGCCCGGGGGCATGGAGCGGACGACGCTGGCCGCCATGGGCTACGCCGTTGCCTATCCAGGCGGCATTGCCGGGCTGATCGGGGTGATGCTCTTCTTCCGATTCATCCATCGGATCAATCCCGAGGCAGAGGCGAGGGAATGGCAGGATCGGCGCGCCGCCTCGGCGCCTCGACTCCAGAGACTCAACCTCTTGGTCGACAACGCCAACCTCGACGATGTGCCACTCTCGGATCTGCCGGGGCTTCGGGAACTTGGGGTCACTGTTTCCCGCATCAAACCAGCGGGCAAGGACACGGTACAACCCGTGCGTTCGGACACCCGGGTCCGACGCGGCGACATCCTGCTGGCGGTGGGTTCACCGGCCAGTCTGGATCGGCTCCGGTTGATCGTGGGTCGGGTTGCGACCGAAGACCTGATGCAGCTTCCGGGCGAAGTGGCGACCCGCCGGGTGGTGGTGACCCGGCGCGACATGCTGGGTGAACCTCTTGAGCGTCTGAACCTCCAGGGCCGCTTCGGGGTGACGATCACCCGGATCAGTCGCGGCGAAGTCGAACTGTCGGCCGTGCCGGCGCTGCGACTCCAATTCGGGGACATTGCCCAGGTGGTGGGCCGCGACGACGACCTGCCCCGGGCGGAGGAAGCGCTCGGCAACTCGGCCCGGGCGCTCAACCACACCAACTTTCTCGCCATCTTCGTGGGGATCGCGCTGGGCGTGCTGGTGGGACTTTATCCGGTCGGGATTCCTGGATTGCCGGTGCCGCTTCGATTGGGGTTGGCCGGGGGGCCGCTGGTGGTCGCGCTCCTGATCAGCCGATTGGGTCGCATTGGACCGGTGATCTGGCATATGCCGTTCAATGCCAACCTCGCTCTCCGCGAATTGGGGATCACCCTGTTTCTCGCGTGTGTGGGTCTCGCGTCGGGCGAGCACTTCGTGTCGACCCTAAAATCGGGGGCGGGCTTTGTCTGGATGGGGTTGGGACTGGCGGTGACGGTGGTTCCCTTGTTGATCGTGGGCTGGCTGGGACGGTCGTGGGCGCGTTTGAAGTTCGCCAGCCTGTGCGGGTTGCTGGCGGGCGCGCTGACTGATCCACCCGCGCTGGCGTTCGCGACGGGCATGAACAAGTCCGACGCCCCGACTTACGCGTACGCCACGGTGTATCCCCTGACCATGCTGTTGCGGATCATCGCCGCTCAGGTGATGACGCTGGTCTTCTCCAATTAGCAACGTTGGTGTTGACCCTGTTTTACAAACAGGAGAGCTTATAGGTGTGCCCGCGCACTTCTGGTCAAGTCACCGGGGTGCTCGCAGGCCGGCGACCATAGCCTATGAGCGAGCCCTTTGACCTTCGGGGACACGAAATCACGGTCGTCGACATTGGTCGGAACCTGCCTGCGGCGCGGTTGTATGAGGACGCCATCCGTTTCGATCGCGAGGCGAGTCTGGCGGAGAACGGCGCCTTGGTGGCGTATTCCGGTTCCAAGACGGGCCGATCTCCCAAGGACAAGCACATCGTCCAGGATCCTGGTTCCGAAAAAGATATTTGGTGGGGTCCGGTCAACATTCCGATCGAGCACCGAAGTTTTGAGATCAATCGCCGGAGGGCGAAGGACTTCCTGAACACGCGGGATCGGCTCTATTGCTTCGATGGGTTCGCCGGTTGGGATCCACATCATCGGGTGAAGATCCGGGTGATCTGTGCCCGCCCCTACCACGCGCTTTTCATGGCGACGATGCTGATCCGGCCGCACGGCAAGGAGTTGGCGGAGTTCGGCACGCCCGATTATGTGATCTACAACGCGGGCCAGTTTCCGGCGAACCCGCACACGGCGGGAATGACTTCGCGCACCAGCATCGATTTATCGTTCGAGGACCGTGAGATGGTGATTCTGGGATCCGAGTACGCTGGCGAGATGAAGAAGGGCGTCTTCACGATCATGAATTACCTCATGCCGCAGCAGGGAGTGTTGTCGATGCACTGCTCGGCCACGGCCGATCGGAACACCTCCCGGTCTTCGCTGATGTTCGGACTTTCCGGCACGGGCAAGACGACATTGTCGGCCGACCCGCATCGGATGTTGATCGGCGACGACGAGCACTGCTGGAGCGATCGGGGCATCTTCAACATTGAGGGTGGCTGTTACGCCAAGACGATTGATCTTACGCCGGAATCGGAGCCGGACATCTTCCAGGCGCTTCATTTTGGCGCGGTGCTCGAAAACGTCGTTCTGGAGGAGGATCGCGAGGTGAACTTCCATGACTCGAGCATCACGGAGAACACGCGCGGGGCGTATCCGATCGAGTACATCCGGAACGCGAAGATTCCCTGTGTGGCGGGGCATCCGACCGACGTGATCTTCCTGACCTGCGACGCCTTTGGGGTGTTGCCGCCGGTGAGCCGTCTGACGCCATCGCAGGCGATGTACCATTTCATCAGCGGTTACACGGCGAAGGTGGCGGGGACCGAAGTGGGGGTGACGGAACCGACGGCGACCTTCTCGCCGTGTTTTGGCGGACCGTTCCTGGTGTGGCACCCGTCGCGGTATGCGGAACTCCTGGCGCAACGCATGCGGGAACACGGTGCGAACGTGTGGCTGGTCAACACGGGATGGACGGGTGGGTCGTTTGGCAGCGGACGACGGATGAAGTTGGCGCTCACCCGGGCGATCATCGACGGGATCCACAATGGTGCGTTGTTGGAAGCGCCGACGGTTCGCGATCCGGTCTTTGGCTTCGATGTGGTGGCGGAGGCGCCGGGGGTTCCGAAGGAAGTGCTGCTGCCCCGCACCACCTGGTCCGATGCCTGCGCCTACGATGCGACCGCCCATCACCTGGCGACCCTGTTTCGCAAGAATTTCCGAGAATTCGAATCTGGCGTGAGTGCCGAGGTTCGGAGATCCGGGCCCATCGGCTAAGCCGCGGGGCCTGGGTCTCGGGCCATCCACGAAAAAAGAGACATCTTTATGAACATTACCCTGCTTGGTCCCACCGGTTCCGGCAAAGGAACCCTGATTCAATCGGTGGTGGAACGGTTCGGACTGCACCCCATCGCCTTAGGCGACGTCCTCCGCCAGAAAGCCAACTACGGAACGGCACTGGGGTTATTGACCCGGGAGTTCGTGCAGAACGGCGAGCTGGTTCCGGACGAGTATGTGGATGCCATGGTGGAAGAGTGCTTCCGCCATCTGCCGGTGGGCAACGGGACGATCCTGGACGGCTTTCCACGAACCGCAGGGCAAGCGCGGTTTCTGGACGATCTGCTGGCGGACCTGGGTCAGAAGCTGGACGTCGCCATCTACCTCAACCTGCCCGAGCACGTGATTCTGGAGCGGGTGGCGCGCCGGCAGCCGCCGCGTCACGATGACGAACCCCACATTCTTCGACATCGCCTGCATGTGTTTCGGCGGATGGTCGGACCCGTGTTGAAACACTACTACGAGACGGGTCGTCTGGTGTTGCTGCACGCGGACGCGCCGGCCCATGAAGTGGAGTTGTCCCTGACCCAGACGTTGGAAGGAGCGGCGGTAGGAAAGCATCCGGCGTTCTCCGAAAACGATTTCAATTTCCTCGAACAGATCCTCAAGCCGCGGTTTGAGCCGCCGACGAGTCCGGATCCGGCCTTGAACCTGGTCCTGCTGGGCGGGCCTGGCAGCGGCAAGGGAACCCAGGCGGAAGTCGTCTGCAAAACGTTCCACCTGCCGCACGTCTCCACCGGAGATCTGTTCCGCGACAACATCAAGCGGCAGACCGAGCTGGGACGGCTGGCCAAGGGCTATATGGATCGGGGCGAACTCGTGCCCGACGATGTGACGGAGCGCATGGTGGCGGCGCGCCTGGCCCAGCCGGATGCCGCGCACGGATTTGTGCTCGATGGATTCCCACGCACGGACTCCCAGGCGGAGGCCCTCGATGAGATCCTGCACGCGATCAACAAGAAGGTCACCGGGGTGGTTCATCTCCGGGTGGGCGACGCCGAGATTGTGAAGCGCCTGTCCGGCCGGCGGATCTGCCGGCAATGCCAGGCGCCATTCCACATGCTGTTCAAGAAGCCGCGCCGCGAAGGCTTGTGCAATCACTGCGGCGGCCAGCTCTACCAGCGGGATGACGACAAGGCTGAGACCATTCTGGTCCGGCTCAAGAACTACCACCGGCAGACCGAGCCGCTCATCGCGTACTACCGCACGGCCGGCGTGCTGACCGAGGTGAAGGGCGAAGGCGAACTCACCGCGATCCGCGCCGCCATGCTCGCCGCGGTGAAGCTGTTCTCGGAAGAGCCCGCGAGCGCGACGGTGATCTAACTGGGGCTGGCCGCCCGCCACAGCCGCGCCGGGTTCCGCTTCCCACTCGGTAAAGATACCGGGTGCCAGGCTTCAATCCGGAACCTTTCACTGTGTGCCGGTTCACCCGTCGGTGAAACGGGCGGGGGCGCAAGCGAAAACAAGCAGGGCGCCCGAACCGGACGAGGTCCGACGGTTCATGGAGCGCGGAGGCATCAGAAACGAATTCCGAGCCGCACGGCGAGAGTCCGTTCGCGCGCTGGTTGAACGTAAGTGTTGAGTGGGTGGATGCGGTAATCCTCCTCCAGCAGGTTGAGCAGGCTACGAGGTCGCGGATATTACCGAACTCGTCGAAATCGAGTTAGCACTACAGCGACACTTCCGGCCAAAGAGCCTTCCGGGCTCTTCCAGCGTGGCAGCGGCTTCCAGCCGCTGTGTCAGTCCGCGATCCATTTCTTCGAAAGTGTCGCTGTAGTGTTAGAAGGCTCCCGCAGCCAGGGGCGCTTCCTACTCGATCCGTCCCGCGAGTACGCCCAGGTAGGTTCCCGAAGTGAAACGCTGTTCGAAAGCCACCCCGCCGACATCGATCCGACTTCCCGCCGGGGTATCGCCCAGGGATTCGGGGATGACGCTGCGATAGGACTGGATGATGCCGGCGACGTGGGTGGTTTCGAGCTGGAGGACCGGGTTGAACCCACCGCCACTCAGAGAGCGGGTGTAGGCTCCGCGCAGGACGCCGCCGCTCCAAGGCTTCCAGAGAACACCGGCCTTCGGCAGCCAGGCGTCCTGGAAGTCGCCCCCCGATTGCACGGTGCCGGGGCGTTGGGATGGAGACCGGCCATTTGGGCAGACTGGTGAAGCGGAGCGGTGAAGATAACCTGAAAATTCTCGGCGTATCCGACGTGTACCAGCGGCGGTTGACCCGCGCGAAGGGCCTCTGTTCCGGGGACGGGTACCTTGATTATCGGCGGGTGCTGGAGCGACAGGACATCGATGGCGTGTTGATCGCCACACCGGACCATTGGCACGCCAAGATCGCGATCGAAGCGCTGGAATCTGGAAAGCATGTCTATGTCGAGAAACCGATGACCCACACGGTGGAACAGGCGATCGCCTTGCGGGACACCGTGCGACGGACCGGTAAAGTGCTTCAGGTGGGACCCAACGCGACGGCCAGCGATTCCTACTGGGTCGCCCACGAGGCGATTCGGGCCGGCCGGATTGGGCGGGTCACCTGGGCGCACGGCAGCTACAACCGCAACTCGCGTGTCTGCCTGTTCAACGATCACCAGAAAATCGACCCCACGGCGGGTCCGGATCGTCCGGGCGAGCACTTCATCGATTGGAACATGTGGCTCGGGCACGAATAGGGACTGGTGGTGGCCGCGTGAAACGGGGCGATCACGATCGGAGCGTCCTTGCCCGGCCGGTGCGAAACGCCATGAAGCCCGTCGGTGAGTGGAACCATATCGAGATCACTGTCCAGGGCGGCCGCATCGATGTGGTCCTGAATGGCGAGACCGTGAATCGGGTGGACCTGGACGGGTTCACGGTGCCGAACCGGCGTCCGGACGGGAGCGAGCACAAGTTCGACGTCGCGGACAAGGATCACCCCCGAACGGGCTACATCGGCTTGCGCGACCACGGAAGCCCGTGCTGGTACAAGAATATCCGACTACGACCCCTGCCTTGAACGCGGTTGTTCAGGGTCCGGGAACGGGAACGCTGAAGATGGCGCGGACGACAACGGGTGGCCCTCGGTGTGCAGGCGCGTCTCCGCCGGGTCGAGGTCGCCAGACTCGATCATTCCAATGAAATTCATCCAGAAACCGACGGGATCGGCGAGTTGGGGGTTGGTTGGGTCGGATGAGCTCTCAGCGAGGCGCGCTCGGAGGATCGAGGGATCCAGCGGTACGTCGCGCACCCCGCCGACGAGTCCCAGTGCTGGATGGTCGGGTGAGAAGTCGCCCCGCCGGACGTAGGCCCTGGGAAACACGCTAAGGAAGGTTCGAAGCAGAATGTGGGTTTCGGCCTCCGAGAGTTGGAACATCGGGAGCCATTGACAGAAGAGTTCGTCTGGCTTGAGGGCGTCGCGGGCGGCGGCGAAATGCTCGCGGGTGAACAGCGCGCTTTCGCCCTGCCGCCAAGGCACGACGAGATCGCCAATAAGGACGTCGAAGGGTTCGGGTCGGGATCGGAGGTAGTTGCGGGCGTCGGCGATGAGGATCCGGACGCGCGGATCGCTGAAGAGTTTGGGTGGGGTGTCGCTGAAATGAGTGCGTGCCGCCTGCACCACCTCGGGGACGAGTTCGACGATGTCGATGGATTGGGCCGGATGGAACAGGACGCCGCCGGCGGAGAGTCCGGTGCCACGGTGGGAGCGTGGAAGGTGTCTCCCCAACAGCCGAGTTCGCCTTGGCATCAGGGCGTCGGCCGAGGTGCAGGCAGCCAGAAGTCGGACCACTTGAGGCCGCACTCCTTCACCATCTGCACACAGTAATCGAGTTGTCCGAGATCGTCCCGGCCGCCGTTGTTGGTTCCGAAAGTGAACTGGGCCCCAGCCTTTTGGGCGCGGCGGATGAAGGCGGCGCCGGGGAGTCGGAAACGGTCGTTGATTTCGATGGCGATCCCGCGCTTCACCGCTGCCTCGATCACCCGCTGCATGCGAGTCTCCGTCCATAGTTCATCGTAGCGCGCCGCCAGAACCGCCGGCAGAAAGGTCGGATTCACCCACACTTGGATCGGTTCGTTCTCCAGAATCTCAACGGTCCGGCGGACCAGCAGTTCCATGAAGGCTTGGGGCTCGCCGACGTGCACCTCCTCCGGAATCCATAGCCGCATGCGACGACCCTGGTCGTCGGTGAAAGTCATGGCATCGGTGAAGACGTAGTCGAAGCGGGCGATGGCGGCCGGTGAAAACAGCTTGGACCACTCGCGGCCTTCGCCCTGGAGGGCGGTGTACACCAGCGGATGCCGGATTTCAGCGAGGGCACGATCGAGGCCGGCATCGTTGGTGATTGGGAAGCCCAGTCCGCCGTTGACCGCGATGCCCGCGTTGATTCCGGTGCGGAACTGGCGTTGAAGCACTTCCTGAAGGGTCAGGCCGCCTTTGAGATGGGTGTGGAGGTCGACGACCGGAAAGTTGTTGGCGTGTAGCGCGGCAAGGTCCGGGGAGATTTGGAACTTAGCCCGGTCAGGGACCGGTCCCGAAAGGTCCTGCGGACTCGACAGCTTCCGAACGCGGACCTTGCGATAGAGCGCACGGCTTGCGGGATCGTGGCATTGCAGCGCGAACGTGCCTTCGTCGAGGCGCCGGTCGCGGTAGCCCCCGTTGGGTGCGTTCTCGGGTTCGACGTAATCGGCCGTCAGGACGTCGTTGACGTGCAAGGTCACCCGACGGTCGAGCACCCGGATGCGGATCGTGAACCACTGGTCGTCCGGCAACAGGGTCCGGTAGACGTTGCGAATGCCGTAGAGGCTGCCGGTGCGTTTGTTCTCATGGTAGCCACCGTCGCCGGTGGCCGAACCGTTGATCTGGACCTCGTATCCCTTGGCAAGCCAGTCCTTCTCCTGAAAGCCGGTGTGGAAGTAGATGCCGGAGTTGGCCCCGGGCCGGGCCAGGACTTCGGCTTCAAACTCGAAGTTCCGGAACCGGGCGTTTTCCACAGGACCGCTGTAGAAGAGGTGCGACCGCGGGCCGTTGCAGACAATCGCGCCGTCGGTGATCTGGAACGAACCGGGCTTTTCGTTGGCGGTCCACCCGGCGAGGGTCTTGCCATCGAAGAGATCCTGCCAGGCCTCCGCGGCCTGGATCGGCAAGGTGGATGCCAACTGCCCCAGGAGGAGCAGGAGGGTGGTGAAGGAAACGCGGGCGCGCGCATGCATGGATGCGGGACACTCACGCATCCGCGCGGTCGATGGGAGGGTAAATCCGCGGATTACCGGCGCCGCTGCTGAACGCTTCCGTCGGCCAAAGCGATGATTTCTACGCCATCGGGCAACCGGGCCCGCGCCAGGACGTCGCCCGGACGCGTTACATCGGCGCTCAGGTTGATTTGGACGTCCATGCCTCGGAAGACAGAGACATCGGCTTCCTGGATAAGTCCGCGTTGGATCAGTTCTTCGAGAGAGACTGTGGCGGGGAGGGGAAGGCCGTTGGTGGGTTGGCTGGCGGCGTAGGTATGGATGTCCCGGAAGAGTTTTGAGACATCGAAATGCCCTGGGTCCCGTTACTGGCGGCCGAAGAAAAGCAGCGTTCCGACCGCCGTCAGGAGGGCGGTCAGGACCGCGATGATCCGGATGCGTTTCAACCCTTGCGCGAGTTCGGCCTCCGACGACATTGACGTTATTCACGGCGTCAGTGAGCCGGATTTGCCAGAATCCACGCCAGATTGAAATGGGCATGCTTGATGGAGCTGTGGGCGGGCTTGCCGTCGGCGTCCTTGGGCAGCGGACGTTCGGTGCTCAGGTGATGACTGTAGGTGGCATGAAGCGTGCCGTCCCGCGCTTGGATGATGCTGGGATAGTGGTACCGACCCGCCAACGAACCCGGCGGATCGTTCTCCAGATAGCGCCGGTGCGGCCAGGTGCGGCCTTCATCGTGGGACAGCAGGACCACCAGTCGATGGCGCCCGTCTTCGGTGTCATTGCCAATAAACAGCCATCGACTGTCCTGGAGCACGGTGAGATCGGTGCCCGAACCCGGATTAGGAATGTCGGTGTCGTGGACCGGGGTCCAGGTCAGGCCGCCATCGGAACTCTCGCTTTGATGAACACGGGCAGGGGCGGGACCGTTGTCGCGCATGTGGGCGACCAGCGTGCCGTCACGCCGGCGGGCCAGGACGGGCTGGATGTTGCCGCCGCCGATGAGGGGCGTGCTGGTTTTCCAGGTGGCGCCGCCATCATCGGAGACCGCCATCAGGGAGAAGGAGAATCCATCATGGTAGAGCGGCAGGATGATGCGCCGGTTCTCGAACACGTACGGATGGGCGCGGGTCATCCACCCCAGGCGTTGGTAGAGTTTGTCGGAGGACTTTTCCCGCATGACCGCGAGGTAGCGCTCCACTTCCTCCCGGGCATCGGCGCTCAATGGGGATTCCTTGAGGGTCCGTTCCGCCTCGGGCAACCAACGCTGGAGGGTGTCGTCGAATTCGGGTCCCGGCGTGACATGGATCACCCCGTCGTGCTGCCAGCGCGGGGCGCCGGGCCGGTCGAAGTCGGTGGTTCGCCGGAACTTGAGCAGGGAACTCTCCCAGAGGTTCGCCAGAATGGTGGGCCAGACGAGCCAGAGCCGGCCCTCGGGGTCCTGGAAGAACGAACAATTGGTGTCGGGATAGTCGGGTGTATCCGCGAGGGTGAAGCGTTCGCTCCAGTGCTTGGAGCCACGTCGTAGCCGGGCGCCCTCAATCTTGACGTCGTCGGATTTGCGTTCGCCGGAGCCGTGAAACCAGCAGACCAGCAGGTCGCCTCGCGGGGTTTCGACGATGCACGAACCGTGGTTGTGCCAATGCTCGGCCTGAAAGATCAGTTCGGCGCGGTGGAAGGGTTGGTCCGGTGAACGCGACGAGCGTTGGGACTGGGCTGAGGCGAAAGGGGAGGAAGCGACCCCAACGAGCCAGGCGAGGATAAGCCACGGTCTGGACCGAAGCGTCTGAAAGGGATGGAGGTGGTGCATGGAATCAGGAGTTGGGGACGAGCGCATGCTCAGCAAGTGAAAGGCCGGGAACAGCCGATCTGCACGTGTCGACAGGCAATCGGGTTGCTCGTCGGAGGTGGGTGGATATGCTCACGCGCCTATGACATCCGCGTTAAGGGCAGCCTTCGTAGCACACCTGCTCTTGCTCTGCCCAGTCCTCTTCACGGCTTGCGGTGGCAAGCCGCCGGCGAGTGCCCCACCCGAGTCCCGAATTGAATCTCAACCGGTCACTGCCTCCAATCCGTCGACCGCTCCTGCCGAGGCCACTGTCGTGCAGAACGTGGACGCCGCGGGTGCCAAAAAGCTGCTGGCCGACGGTGGGAACGTGGTGGTGCTGGACGTGAGAACACCGGAGGAGTTCGCGGGCGGCCATGTAGCCGGCGCGAAGAACCTTGATTTCAACTCCGCGGACTTCCGTGAGAACCTGTCGAAACTCGACCGCGAGAAGACCTACCTTGTGCATTGCGAGGCAGGCGGACGTAGCATCCGGTCGCTGTCGCGCTTCAAGGAGCTCGGCTTTAAATCGGTCGTCCACCTCGACGGCGGATTCAGTGGTTGGGTCAAAGCCGGGCAGCCAGTCGAGAAGTAGGATCGCGTGGAACGTCTTCCGATCTTCGAGATTGAATTGGAGCTGATGCAACGCCTGCGGGACATCCCCCGGGTGGTGCTCTCGGCGCCGACCGGTTCCGGCAAGTCGACCCAGGTGCCGCAGATGCTACTGCGGCACAGGTTGCTGGGCGAAGGTCAGGTGGTCGTCCTTCAACCGCGCCGGCTGGCGACGCGTCTGTTGGCGCGCCGGGTGGCGGAGGAAATGAACGTCCCACTCGGGGCCGAGGTGGGTTACCAGGTGCGCTTCGAGCGCATGGAGAGTGCGCGCACCCGCATCAAGTTCGTGACCGAAGGCATTCTCCTGCGCCGCATGCTCGACGACCCCGAACTGGAGGGGGTGTCGGCGTTGGTTTTCGACGAGTTCCACGAACGTCATCTCTACGGGGACATCACCCTGGCGCAGGCTTTGGAACTTCAGGAGGGCCAGCGGCCGGATCTGAAGCTGGTGGTGATGTCCGCGACCCTGGACCTGAAGATTCTCGAGGCTTACCTGCGACCCTGTTCGGTGGTGAAGGCGGAAGGACGGACCTACCCGGTGGAGGTCGAGTATGCGGATCGACCGGGCTACTCGGATCCGCGACCGATCTGGGAGCAGGCGGCCGATGCGTTTGCGGACAGCGTGCGGCGGGGCGGTGGCGGGGACGTGTTGGTGTTCATGCCGGGTGCGTTCGAGATCCAACGGACCTTGGAGGCCATTCGCGGACGTTCCGAATCGCGGGGCTACCAGTTGCTGCCGCTGCATGGCGAGCTGTCGCCGCGGGACCAGGATGCGGCCGTGGCGCGGTATGAGCGTCCCAAGGTGGTGGTGGCCACGAACGTGGCGGAAACCTCGATCACCATCGACGGCGTCCGCTGGGTGATCGACAGCGGGTTGGCGCGGATTCCCCGGCATGATCCGTCGCGGGGCATCAACACCCTGCTGGTGGAGAAGATCAGCCGGGCCGCGGCCGAACAACGGACGGGCCGGGCCGGCCGGACGGCGCCCGGAGTCTGCCTTCGGCTGTGGTCGCAGGAGGAGCATTCCCATCGTGCAGCTCAGGAATTGCCGGAGGTAAAGCGCCTGGATCTGGCGGAAGTGGTGCTGACGTTGAAGTCGGCCGGGGTGGCGAATCTGAAGGCCTTCCGTTGGCTCGAACCACCCGACACAGCCGCTCTGAGTCATGCCGAGGCGTTGCTTGTCGATCTGGGCGCTCTCGAGCGCAGCGGTCCCGAGGGACTGACCCGTATCACCGACCTCGGGCGGCGGATGCTGGCGTTTCCGGTGCATCCACGTTACGCCCGGCTCCTGCTGGCGGCGCAGGGGGCCGGCTGTGTGGTGCCCGCGGCCTTGATCGCGGCCCTGACCCAGGGACGAGACCTCTTCGTGCGGAAGGTCGATCGTGACACCGCGAAAAAACGCGAGGACCGCATCGGCGACCGATCGACCTCGGATTTCCTTCTGTTGATGAAGGCGTGGGATTATGCGGCCGCGCAGGAGTTCCGGCTTGAGGCCTGTCAGAAAGTGGGGATTCACGCGATGACCGCGCGGCAGGTGGCGCCGTTGCTTTCGAATTTCCTGCGTCTGGCCGAGCGAGAGGGATTGGACGTGACGCCGCGAGAGTGGGACGAGGCGAAGCTGCGCCGGTGTGTTCTGCTGGCCTTCTCGGATCACGTGGCGCGGCGGGTGGATGCGGGAACGCTCCGCTGCGAGATGGTCCACGGCCGGCGCGGAGTCCTGGCGCGGGAAAGCGCGGTGCACGACAGTCCATTGCTGGTGGTGGCGGAAGTTCGCGAAGTCGGCGGAAGGGGCGGCGAGGTGAACACCATTCTGTCCCTGGCAACCGCGGTGGAGCCTGGCTGGCTGAGAGAACTGTTCCCGACCGACATGGGTCGGAATGTGCGGGTCAGTTATGACACGGTCGCGAAACGTGTGATGGCGGAGGAACAGGTGTTGTTCCGGGATCTGCCGGTCGAGACGCGTCGTCTCGATCCGCCACCCGAGGATGCCGCCGCGAAGCTTCTAGCCGAGGAGGTCCTCGCCGGCCGTCTCACGCTGGGCGGTTGGGACCACGGTGTGGAGCAGTGGATCGCCCGCTTGAACTGCCTGGCGCGTTGGTGTCCGGACCTGGAATTGACGCCCATCTCGGAGGCGGACCGTCGGGACTTGGTGGAACAGATCTGCCACGGGGCTTTTGGCTACAAGGACATCAAGGACCTCGCGGCGCGGCCCGCAGTTCAAGCCTGGTTGAACGGTCACCAACAGGGGTTGGTGGAGAAACATGCGCCCGAACGCCTGGAATTGGCCAATGGCCGAAAACCGAAGGTCACCTATTCCGCCGAAAACCCGCCGTTCATCGCGCTCCGCATCCAGGAGTTGTACGACGTGCAGCAGACCCCGCGGATTGCCATGGGACGGGTGCCCGTCACCGTCCAGATCCTCGCGCCCAGCATGCGCCCCGTGCAGGTCACCCAGGACCTCGCCAACTTCTGGAAGGAACACTATCCCCGCGTGAAATCTGAGATGCAGCGGAAGTACCCGAAACACGAATGGCGCTGAGTTGGGGTTCAGGCCGGGGTCGGTGATACGGCGTCGAGCACCCGGTGAATTTCCTCGTCCGGGACCTGCTGACCCCAGATCACATCGCCGATGCGCCGGGCCAGCACGAATTTCACCTCGCCACCCGCAACCTTCTTGTCCAGGCGCATGGCGCCGAACAGTCGGGCGCGCTGCTGTTTTGAAAGCCTTAGGGTTGTGGGAAGACCGGCACGCTCGAACAGGGTGCGGATGCGCACCACATCAGCATCCGGAAGTTGGAGCATCTTGGCGGACAACAAGGCGGCGGCGACTTGTCCGATCGAAATGGCTTCGCCGTGCAGGTAGCGGCCATACGCCGTGATGGCCTCGATCGCGTGACCCACGGTATGACCGAAGTTGAGCGAAGCCCGCCGGCCCGACTCGGTTTCGTCCTCGGCAACCACTTCCGCCTTGATCTCGCAGCAGCGGGCGATGATCGGGGCGAGAACCTTCGGATCGCGGGCGAGAATTTGGTCAAGATCCCGCTCCAGTCGGCGGAAAAGCGCCGGGTCACAAAGAATGCCGTACTTGATGACCTCGGCCAGGCCGGCCCGAAACTCGCGATCGGGCAGGCTGCTCAGGGTGTCGAGATCGCACAGAACCAGGCGGGGTTGATGGAAGGCGCCGACCAGGTTCTTACCGGAGGCGAGGTTCACGCCGACTTTGCCGCCGACGGAGCTATCGACCTGAGAAAGGAGGGTGGTGGGGACCTGGACGAAGGCGATGCCGCGGAGATACGAGGCGGCCACGAAACCGGCGAGGTCACCGGTGACGCCACCGCCGAGCGCGACGACGAAGGACTTCCGTTCGAGCCGCTGGGCCGCCAGTTGGTTGAAGCAGGTTTCGACCACTTTCAGGCGCTTCGCCTGTTCGCCAGCGGGCACGGTGACGAGCGTTGGACGGAATCCGGCGGTTTCAAGGCTGCGAAGGGCCGCATCGCCGAACTTCGGAGCGACATTCACATCGGCAATGACCGCGCAGGAGGAGGCCAAGCCGAGCGATCGGCAGCGCCGACCCAGGGACGGGAGCAGGTCACCACCGACGAGAATGGGATAGCTTCGTGACCCAAGAGACACAGTGACCGTGCGCATCCCGTGGAGGGTACGGGAGGCGGCGATGGATTCCAGCCTGCGGGTTCGCTCAGTGTCGCTGGAAGTTGGCTCCGCAGCTCGTGTCGGAGTTGTGGAGGATCCCGAGACGACCCATGACTGGGATCGAGATGGGGCGCACGATTCCGGGGAAGAACGAGATGGATATTTCGGCCCAGGATGATAGAGCCCACAGCATGACACGTCGGGGCTTCTTACGGCGGGGCTGGGGGTTGGGGCTCTTTGGAGTCGCTGTGTTTCCACGACGGTCCGTCGCCCAGCTGGACGACCTCCTTGGGCTGGGGCAGCGACTGCTGGGGGACACCCTGGATCCGTCGGTGCTGGAAGCCTTGCGTTCCGGCGATCCCACCCAACTCAGATCCTGGCTGAAGATCGCGACCGCCGAATTGCAGGGGGACCACGTTCTCGACTTGGCGGCCCTCGAAGACGGGGCAGAAGTGGTCCTGCCTCTGCTCGACCGGAGTCCGACGACAAAAGGCTACGCCTCGTGGCTCCGCGCCAGGATGGACTACTTCAAGATCGCAGATTTTTTCCGGGACACCTTGCCGCGCCCGCGCAGGGCCCCGAATCAGCCCGAGCCGCCGCCGATGACTCCCACGCCCGAGCAGGAGCGGAAGGCTTGGAAGAAGCAGGTGGACAAACAGCCGCAACCGAAAGGCGCGGCGACCTGGGTGCCACGGTTGAAGCCGGTGTTTCGCACAGCGGGTGCGCCGTCGGAGTTCGTCTGGCTGGCGGAGGTGGAATCGTCGTTTGACCCCCTGGCGAAGAGTCCTGCCGGAGCGGTCGGGATGTATCAGTTGATGCCGGGAACGGCGCGGGAGCTGGGACTGAAGACGTCCCCCCAGGACGAGCGACTGGTGCCTGAGAAGAGTGCGAAGGGTGCCGCAACCTACCTGGGCCGCCTTCGCAAGCAGTTCGGCGACTGGCGATTGGCCCTGGCGGCCTACAACGCTGGTCCGGGACGGGTGGCGGAGACCTTGAAGCGCCGGAGGGCGCGGAGTTACGACGCCATCGCGCCGGATCTCCCGGCGGAAACCCAGATGTACGTCCCGAAGTTTGAGGCGCTCCTGCAACGCCGGGAAGGGCTGGCGCTGAGCGCGCTCAAGGCGTCCGGCAAGGCGTGAGGGGACATCCTCCTGAAGGGATGATCGAGCGTTTCAACGATCTTTTGGAACCTCTCACCCCAACCCTCTCCCGACGGCAGAGGGAGCCGCGTATCATCCGCAACTCCTTATGAGATCCCAACCGTCCGAGCCGTCGAATCCCATTCCTGCGAACCCCTGGTCCTGCCCTCCGAAACCCGCGGTGCGCATTCTCCTTCTCCCCCCGGGAGAAGGCCGGGATGAGGGCCGCTTGCGGTCTTCCTCGCTCCACGGTTCATGGTCCCAATACGTGTCCATTCCTTGGAAATCGTTCCTTCCCATGAATCGTCGGCCCGATAGGCTTGGCGCCTGTATCCGCGGGAAGTTCAGGCCTTCTTCGCGCCGTAGACTGTACCCGGGTCCAGCAGCTGGAACTCGGTGGTCTCGACCGATGCGCCCTTGTCACCCACGGATCGGAAGAAGCACGAGAGATAGCCTTCGTGGCAGGCGGCGCCGGTCTGTTCGACCTGAATGAGCAGGGTGTCGCCGTCGCAGTCGAAGGCGACGTCCAGCACACGCTGCACGTGGCCGCTTGATTCACCCTTCATCCAGTACTTTTGGCGGGAGCGGCTCCAGAAATAGGTGAAGCCGGTTTCGAGCGTTCGCTCAAGCGACGTGCGGTTCATCCACGCCATCATGAGAACCCTGCTGGTGGATCCCTCCTGGATGATGGCCGGGATGAGGCCGTCCGCGTTGAACTTCAAGGAATCAAGGAAGCTCATCGTGATGGTGTCCCCTTCCGGGGACCGCAAAGGTGGCAGTTTCGGAGATCGATGCAACGCAGCAACCGCGGCGTTTCCCCGGTTGCCAAGCTCCGTGGCGCCCAGCTAGCGTGCCACTGATGAAACGCGTCGCTGTGTGGCTGCTGTTTTTGGCCCTCGCGCTCGGGGTCCGGGCGCAGTCGCCGGATGCGGAGTTCCTTCAGTTTTACAGTGTCATGCAGCAGGGCGAGATCCTGGAGCGGTCCGGCCAGCACGCCGACGCGATCGACCGTTTTCAGACCGCGCAACGCGATCTGAAACGCTTCGCCAAGGCTTACCCGAACTGGAACGAAAAGCTCATCAAGTTCCGCTTGTCGTATCTCGCCGGGAAGATCGGTTCCTTGGGCATGAAGAAAGTCGAGCCCGCTCCCACCCTGGGCAACCCCACCGGTGGCGTGCCCCTGACCGACACGTCATCCCCCCAGCCCGCCGGTTTGAGCCCGAACGATCGTGAACGGCTCGAACGCGCGGAAAGCCGTCTGGCCGATGCGGAGTCGCGCGCGGAACAAGCCCTCCGCAATGCCGACGAAGCCAATGCCCGCGCCAATCGGGCGGACGAACGCACGGCGCAACTCGCGCTCGATCTCCGACTCGCCCGTGATCGGGTGGAGGTGTTGCAGGCCACCGAACAGAACCTTTCGACCGCACGCGGAAGCCTCGAGAACGAACGAAATTCGCTCCAGGCCCGCCTCCGGGAGGCCCTCGCCCCGAAGCCTGCGACCCTGGACCCCGCCGAGCTTTCCCGCGCCCAGGAACGAAACCTCCTCCTCACCAAGGAGAACGAAATCCTGAAAGCCAGTCTCGATCGCCAGATGTCCGAGTACAAACGTCTCGTCGAGACCGCCGCCAGAGCCCTCGAACTCGAAAAACAGCTTGGCGCCGCCCGCACTGAACTGGCGTCCCTCCGCCGCGAAAACAATGACCTCCGGGGCGAACGACAAAAGCTCGCCGCCCGCGTCGAAGCGCTCGGCAAAAAACCCGACCCTTCCGCCGCCCTTCGCGGCGAAATCGAGGATCTCAAGCGCGAACTCGCCGAGAGCCGGGTCGGATCCAATCCACCGGCTTCCAGTTCCGAACTGGCCAAACTTCGGGCCGAACTCACCGAATTGCGCGCCGACAACACCACGTTGGTCCGCGAATTGGAGAAGCTCACGGCGATCAAGGTGACACCGGCGAGCCTGAAGACGGCCGAGGTTCCTCCGATGGACTTTGCCACCGCCGAGGTGATCAACCGGGTCCGACGGCTCGAGCGCGAGCGCGACGACCTTCGTCGGGCCCTTGAGGAGAGCCGCGGCGAACTCCGCCAGCGCGAATCCGCGGGACAAATTCAGGGAGCTGAGATGAACCGCAAGGTTTCGGGGCTGGAAGCGCGGATTGCCACGCTGGAGGCCAAGCCCGAACCCTACGCGCCCGAGGAATTGGCGCTTTTCCAGGCTCCCTCACGGGCCACGGAATTGGCTAGTGCCACGCGGATGGCACCTCCCGTCTCCGGTCACGCACCCTCCGTGATGGGAGTTCCTGCTCCGCTTCGGGTGGCCCAGGCAAGTCCGGCGCCCGCGCCAGCGACGCCCGCGTCACCCGGCACAACGTCCGGCGCCAAGGCTGAGCAGCCTTCCAGCAGTCCCGCCACCGGCGCCACCAACGCTCCCTCCGCCGCACCTTCAGCTCCTTCCCCCGCATCGGAAGCCAGCCCGACATCCGGCGGATCGAATGCGGCTCCTCCCGCCGGGGGAACTCGGCGACGAACGCTGCGAGACCTTCCTTCCGGCGCAAGTATCCTGGCGGCCCAGGCGCAACGCGCGTTCGCTCAACGCCGGTTCGAGGATGCCGAAAAGGCTTACCGGGAAATCCTCACGCTCGACGAACGGAACGTCTTCACCCTCGGCAACCTCGCGGCGATCCTGGTCGAGCGCGGTCGACTCGAGGAAAGCGAAACGATGCTGAAGCGGGCCTTGGAGGCCGATCCCCAGGATCCCTTCAGCCTCTCACTCCAAGGCATCATCCGCTTCCGCCAACAACGCTACGACGAAGCGTTCGAAGCCCTCAGCCGTTCCGCCGTTCTTGATCCCGAGAACGCCGACACCCAGAACTACCTTGGCATCACCCTCAGCCAACGCGGTCAGCGGAAGGCCGCCGAAGCCGCTCTCCGGAAAGCCCTCAAACTCAGCCCGGCTTCTCCGGCCGCCCACTACAACCTCGCTGTCGTCTACGCCACCCAGAAGCCTTCCTACCTGGAACTGGCCCGCTACCACTACGAGAAGGCCCGCCGCTCCGGCCAACCCGCGAACCCGGCCTTCGAAGGGGTCCTCCGCGGCGAAACCCCGGCCCCTGCTCCGACGCCTTGACCGCAGAGCGTGCCCGCATGTTCAGGCAATTCTCCGAGGAGCTTCGCATCGATACCCGCGGGCGGGGATTCACGGAGCTTACCCAGGAACTCGCTCGCGCTCGGAACCTGGCAGGGAGTCTACCTCTGGGAACATCGAACCTCCCCGCATCGCCGGTGCGTTGTTCTGCATCTGATCGGTGAAGAATGAAAACCGCCGTGGTTCTGGCTTTTGCCCCCTGGGTGATCGCCGGGCCGTTGCTTCACACCCCTGACCTATGAGCAGGACGGCAAGCGGTACCTCTACTGCCCCGCCGTCACCATGGCTGAGTGTGTTCGGCGCGAAAGCCGCAGTTTCCAGGACCGGGTGTTTGGCGGGAAGCCGGCCGCCATGCTGGTTCAACTGGTGAAGGAAACCCCGCTGACCGCCGACGAGATCGCCGACCTGCGGCGCCTGCCGAAACAGAAGGAAACAGGGAAGGAGTAACCGATGAATCTGTTTGCGATCCTCGATCTTGGCTTTCTCGAATGGCTGTTCCGGGCCTCCTGGCAGGTGGCCGTGCTGGCGATGCTCATCGTGGTGGCCCAAGCGCTGCTGGGGAAGCGCCTGAGGTCCGCCTGTCGCTGATGTACTGAAACCTCCGACCTACCAGCTAAATTTAGACTTTCCGGATATTCAGGTCGCGGCCCCACGCGAGGCTGTGCGCAGCATGCGTGAGCAAGCTTCCTCACACCCGCAACGCTTGTCATGAATGATGGAAGGGCTCACAGCAGAGCCTTCAGCGGCTTTCTTCCTTCTCTGGAACGTTTCCTCAATTTCGGCCTAATCAGCTTTCACTCGGTTCAGAAATGAATCGCTCGGTTCCGGAAGCCAAACTTTTCCCCAAACATTGCCGGGCACAGAACGACTTCGCCACCCATCCTGCTCCACGGCCCTCAGCCCTTGGGGGGCCCGAGCGGAAGCACGAAAGCGCCTGGGATGGCCGTATCCAGCGTGGCGAGTTTGGCCTGATGCCTCGCCGCCAGAGCGGCCAGGTGCGCATCGGTGATTTGGCCTGCTCCCCGGCACCACTCGGGCCAAACCGCCGTCGGTTGGTCATCGGGCAGGAAACCGTGCTGCGATCCGAGGCTGGCGAGCATGCCGGCAAGGGTTCGCCCGGCTTCTCCAGGCGAGATTCGAGCGCCGGTGCGCTGAACCGAAATTCTGACGAAGCCCAACTCCGGAATGGGCGAAGTGAGCAGCTTCGTTGACCGCGTCGCCCTCATCTGACCGATCCATGCCGAGACACGGTTGTGGTCGGCATGGTCGGCCCAGCCCCAGGCCACGAGAAGATTCACGTCGAACAGGTACTTCATGGGAACTCGGCAAGCATGCCGCGAACCGTTTCCGTGTTGAGCACGGGAAGCTCGGGAGCGGGCCCGAAGATCGATGCCCCCGTATGTGGGCACACCACGCGCGTGATTTCCGTGGGCTTCTCCCGGCGGAGCTGAGCCTGCCGACGAAGGAATTCGGAGACGGACAGCTTCTGCCGCCGGGCGATGGCCCGAATCTGCCTGGCCTCTTCATCGGTGACTTTAAACGTCAGCGTGGGCATGGATAATACGGTATTACGAAGGGGCCTCCGCCGTCAATTCCGCGTCCGATCGGCGCACCTTCGATGGAGCGCTGTGCAGTGACGATTATTTTTCACGAGCGAAGAATAATTGTCATTGCCCAGGGCGCACCCATTCCGGTGACGTAATCCCGCGACTGCGGGATCACAGGTTCAAATCCTATCCCCGCAACCCATTTCCGTTCCACCGCAACGACTTGAGCAGCTGGCATTCGGCGGCCTTCTTCTTTTCCGGCACGCTTTCTCGATTCGACCCCCTTTGGGTTCCAGTAGGCTCCACCCGGTTCCATCAGGTTCCATGACCAAACTTTTGCCAAAATATTTGGCGTCCCGAGAGGCCTGAAGATTCCAGGAACGGGGATTGGAAGCGGGCGACGTTGGTACCGTGGTTCATGTCTGCCTGGGCGCCGCGGTCTTCGAGGTCGAGTTCGTTGCTTTGGGCGGGAACACTGCCGCTGTGGTCACCGTTCACGCAGGGCGAGCTCGGCCGGTCACCAAGACCGAGATCCCGCATGCGCGAGGAGCCGCATTGCGCTGAAATGCACATCCGGGTGCTGGGAACCGCTACGAAGACGATGAGCGTTTGAAGTGAATTCTACATGAGATCCATTGCCCGATTGGGATGTCGCCTGCTTGCCGCTTTCGGCTGGTTTCCTTGTGCCAACGCCGTACACGTCCGTCACTGCATGTTTTTCGGCCACGAAAGGGAGGGAATCACCAACACCACCTTCCTCAGCACAAAAGCTATTGAAGGGGCGCAACTGAATCGTGGGAATCAATTTCCCCGAGACGGCTGTCGATTTTCCCGTGAGCGGGAGGTTGTGTCCGAAGGACTTTACCCCAGAGTCTTACCGCGACGCAGCGCTGACGAACATGGCGGCCTCCTGAAGAGCACATACACACGCTCGGTGGCGATGCAATACGCCAACTTCATGCCTGGGAACCTGTCGTCTCTTCAGAATCCTTCGACGTCGATATCCAATATCTTTACCTGGTTAGGCAAATTGCCAGCGCCTTTAAATGCCACAGAAAGCTGCTACGCGGACAGCTAGCCCTGGAGTCTCTTCGACCCGGCCCATGAGGCCGCCTGAGCAGACTTTGCGGTGGCTGGTTTCTCGCGTACTTCAAGGGCGATCTGGAGGCGTCCCCGGGCGGCGATCGAAAGCCGGGCTGATGTTTCCATGACCGCATGGTCGTGCGAGGACGCGACGGCATCACGCATGAAGCGTATCTGCCGCGCAGACCGCCGGCACCACGAGCAAATCGAGAGGTGCAGGCGCAGGCCCACGCGCTGCAGGAGCGCCAGCGCACGGTCGAACGCCTCTGACTGCCGCCGCACGGCTTCGCGGCAGTCAGGAAACAGCGCGGCAAAGCTGCTCGGATTGCTCTTCCTCTGTGCGACGGGTCCATTCATCAACGGGGATAAGTCGTGCACCCATGAGAATCCTTACAATCCGCGACTGTTGTAAGGATTCGCGCAGAACACCGACGAATGAAAGTTGGAACCAACCGCGATTGGACAATACGACACTGAACCGATGAACATTCGCGTTAATTCCGTCTGCCCCGGCGCCATTCGCACACCGCTCAAGATGGAAGCTTGGGGGACGCCCGAGGCTTATCGCGAGCTGATGGAATTGATTCCTTATAAGCGGATCGGCGAACCAGAAGATATTGGCCGCTCCTTGGTCTGGCTGGCCAGCGATGAATCCGATTACATCCACGGGGCGAATATCTTTGTGGACGGCGGCATGCCCCTTTATCCGGGTTTTGAAACCGGAGGCTACAAAATTGGGAGTATCCCTGCTATGCCGCGTGGGACCTGGCTTTTCACTGCGTCCCGCTGGCGCTCGTGGATGTGGAGTTCGCCAAACAGCAACTGGTCCTCCTCACCCGTGAGTGGTATATGCAACCGAACGGGCAGCTTCCCGCCTACGAGTGGGCCTTCGGCGACGTCAACCCACCGGTTCACGCTTGGGCCACCTGGCGCGTGTTTCAAGTCGATCGCAAACCTGTTCGTCCGGAACGAAACCGGCCAGCGACCTGTGCTCAAGTACCATCCGAAACTCGCGACGGATCCGCACTTTCGTGACTACCACTACAGCGACACTTCCGGCCAAAGAGCCTTCCGGGCTCTTCCAGCGTGGCAGCGGCTTCCAGCCGCTGTGTCAGTCCGCGATCCATTTCTTCGAAAGTGTCGCTGTAGTGCTACGTGCTGTTTCACGAATACTTCCACGGCGACACCGGGCGCGGCGTTGGTGCGTCGCATCAGACCGGCTGGACGGGGCTCGTGGCGAAACTGCTTCAGCCGCGTCACTGAACTGCCCCGCATGCGTGATGCAACGCAACCCCCTTGGGGAGATGTTGAGATGGAAGGAATTGCAGGTCCTGTAAGGCTGGCCTCGCATCGTCGACCAACCTTCGTATGAATGACGATTGGGATGCTGTTATCGAGTCTTGAGTCGCTGCTCCTGAACCGCTGGTTGCGCGGATGGACTGCTCCGCCGGCAGAACGGAATGCGCATCGCGGCCCGACACGCGCCTCCAGCCGGCGAGGTCAGGAGGTCCCCACGCCATGACTCGCCAACTCCGCCAGCGTCATCGCCGCACGTTGCTCTTGCTGGCCCTGGCTGTGCCGCTTTTGTTCCTGGTTGGACTGCTCGCTCGGCGCGAGGTCCCTGCCATGCCAGCCGCCACCGACTTCCTTGCACCCCATAGCCCATGGCCGTCGCCTACCAAGCTGTCCAGTGGAACCGCCAGAAGCGGATTTACGATGCTGTGCTCGCCGCGGGTGTTGGCAGTTACCTGGCATTGTTCATCGGTTTGACCAAGGCGCTACACCCGCAGATCAACAACGAAATTCTGCTCATGCGCGGCACAACCAGTGCCGCGTCTATCCTGTTGCACGTCATTCTCTGCATCGGCCCGCTCTGCCGTTTCAGCCTTTTGGATTCGGCGCGCTGGTGATCCTGCTGCTCATGGCCGCGACGAGTCATGATTTCTGGCTGACGACCCTCACCGCACCCGTCTGGGAGACGCTGCACATGCTGGTCCATGCCGCCTATGCGCTGCTCATCGCCCATATCACCTAAGGTGCGAGTGGAGGATGGGCGCGTGTGGGTGCATCCAACGCCACACCCGCCGGGAGTGCGCGCGGAACCGGCGTTGGTTAAGACCGGCCTTGGTTGAAAGTCTCAGCCGGGGTGGATCTGGTCGCCGAACCTGTGGAAATCACCGGCGAAGTTGTGCGCCAAGGCGAACTGATCACGCTCCGCGCGGACCCGGCAAATTACCGTCGGTTGTCGAACTGACGTCCTAAAATGTAAGCACTTTCCAACCTTGCTTGAGCATGTCGGTTAGGGGAGGTCCCATGGCCTTTACTTCAATCTTCAGGTCACGCAGGCGATCCGAGACACCATAAGAATCGCCGCAAACCACACAAGCTTGGACCAGAACGCCGTCGTCCATCATTGATTTCACCTTGGCCTGCAGATCCTTATCCGCGGCAAGCAAACGAGCCGAAGGACCCCAAACGATCAACACGACCTGGTCAAACCATTTTTGCTTCTTTGCGGCCTGGCAATACATCAAACATACGCGATGCGCTACTTCTGGATCACCGCTAGTCCAGATGGCCGCCAGTTTACTCTCCTGCGACTCCGGGGTGGTTGGAGGTTCCGGGGTTTGACCGAACAACAACGCCCCACTTACGAGCGCCATCACGAGTAGGTTTAACTGTTTCATTATTTCTTGAATTGGCTTAGCCTGTGCCACTCCTCGATTACGACGCTTTCAGCCGGTTGACGAGGAATATATTTAGCGAACGTAGCAGTCATGAAGCCCACGGTCTTCCCATTGGATGTGCCACCCCAGCAGGCCTATCGTTCCCTCGTGCATGGGAAAAGCCCGCCTGACGAAGATCGAGTCGATCGGTGCCCCGCTCGAGCCACCCGATGAGGCGGGGGGCGGCGATTTCAAGACGCGACTTATTGAAGGCAGCACGGATCGCCTCAAGGTGCTCGATCTCGAGGGACGGTTGGTTTCCATGAACGAGGGCGGGATGCGCGCCCTGGAAATCTGCGACTTCGCTCCGATGAGCGGGACCCGATGGGCAGACTTCTGGAAAGGCGATGACCGCGAGGCGTTCGAAGCCGCGCTGGCCACTGCCCGCCAGGGCGGGACGGGTCGGTTCGTCGGATTCTTTCCCACCGCTCAGACCCAGACGCCGAGGTGGTGGGATGTCGTGGTCAGCGCCATTCCCGGCGCAGAAGGCAAGCCGGAGAGACTGCTGGCGGTGTCGCGTGATGTCACCGAGTGGTAGCGCTCGGACCAGTTGCTGCACGCGATTATCCAAGGCACTTCCACCGTCACCGGGCGGGAGTTCTTTTGTTCGCTGGTCCAACATCTCGCACGCGGCTTGGGCGTGCGGTATTCGTTCGTGGCCGAGTGTCTGCCGAATCAGCGCGCCCGTTCGCTGGCTTTCTGGACCGGCGACCAGGCCGGGCCGGGGTTCGAGTATGATTTGCGTGGCACGCCCTGCTTGATAGTGACCGAGGGGCGTACGTGTCATTTCGACGGCGACCTGCAATGCCAGTTCCCGGAAGATGAAGCGCTGGTGGCTATGCACGCGGAAAGCTACCTGGGCGTGCCCTTGCGCGACGGCGGGGGCGAGGTCATCGGCCATCTCGTCATTGTGGACGACAAGCCCTTGGCGCGGGATCCCTTGGTGCTGTCGGTCATGGAGATTTTTGCCGGCCGCGCCGGCGTAGAACTGGAGCGGACGCGCGCGTTCGAAAGCTTGCGGCGACAGCATCAGGCCAGCGAGGAGCGCTACCGGGATGTGTTCGACGAAGCACCCATTGCCTACGTCAACGAAGAGCTGGATTCCAAGTTCATCCGCGTCAACCGCGCTGCGAGGAAGATCCTAGGCATCAATCCGGAGGCTGTTCCCCATACCTGCGGAAGGACTTTCGTGCCGGACACACCGGATGCCCAGCGCCGGATGCGCGAAGCCTTCGAGTCCATCGGCAGAGGCATTGATACCAGTGGCGTCGTGCTGGAGATGCGCCGCAAGGATGATGGAAGTAACTGTTCACGGGAGAACCGGGACGGGAGGTCGGATGAATGCGCCCAGAGCCAGGGCCGCGTCACGGAAGTAAACCCCGAGGGGAGTTGCACGGGTGCCGGCCGTCAGGAGGAATCGGGGATCAAAGAAGGAGCCGGCTCACCGTTGAAGTAGGCGGTGATCGCCCGGGACATCCACTGAAAGGCCGATCGCTTGTTGAGGGCGCAAGTCGCCATCACGGTCCACAGTCTCTCGCAGATCGACCGGCCGCGGGCACTTCGGGTGCCCTGGGTCACATGGCGGTCAATCACGACAAAGCGCATGGCTTGTTCGG